>Ga0265593_1000011_pt1 | contig 206685 bp, 186 predicted proteins | sample saktaG_8_FD_190136 | JGI IMG/M metagenome (GOLD analysis project Ga0265593, IMG submission 190136) | Saline water microbial communities from Sakinaw Lake, British Columbia, Canada - sak_2011_5_24_36m | ecosystem: Environmental > Aquatic > Non-marine Saline and Alkaline > Saline ... | reverse complement strand
CTGTATGCGAAAGCCGTGATGTGAAAGGTCTTTATACGAAGGCCCGCCGGGGGGAAATACTGCATTTCACCGGAATTGATTCCCCTTTCGAAACTCCGGCCACTGCTGACGTTGAAATCAGGACAGACCAGCAAAGTATAGAGGAGTCTTTGGCGATGCTGATGGAATTTATTTTACCCAGATTACGGTTATGATCCTTTAACGAGGATGGGTGAACAGGGAAGCTAAAAATAACAGCCTGGTTATGAAAAATATTTTCAAAATTTCCGTTATATTCCTACTTTTGGTTTCCTGTACCGAAACGTATATGGTTATCAAAGATCCAGTCGTAATGCCTTCTCCCCGAATTCTTGAAAAAAAACCAAGGGTTGCTTTGGCCCTGGGTGGTGGCGCTTTCCACGGAATCGCCCATGTTGGCGTTTTAAAAGTCCTGGAGGAAGCCGGCATCCCCATCGACTTTATTGTGGGGTCCAGCGCTGGCAGTCTGGTTGGCTGTATGTATGCCGATCAGCCACATGTTGATTCCCTGCTGGGTTTGATCGAAACCACCAAGGCCTCGAATGTATTTGATTTCTCATTATTCCGTTCAAAGGAAGGTTTCGTATCCGGCAAACGCCTGCAAAAATTTATCATGGAGAACTGCCGTTCAGAGAATATTGAGCAATTGCAGATTCCTTTCGTCGCCATGGTTACGGATTTAATAAACGGGAAATCCATCCCCCTCTCTTCCGGCCCTGTTGCTCCTTCTGTGAATGCATCCAGTGCTATTCCCCTCGTATTTGAGCCTGTAAAAATGTATGGACTGACCCTTGTAGATGGAGGCATTCTTGATAATATTCCTGCAGATGTGGCCCGGGCTTCAGGAGCAGAAGTCGTGATTGCCGTAGATATCATGTCAAGCCATGATACTGCCGTAGATATTGACAATTTTGTTAAAGTCGGATTCAGGGCTATTATGCTTATGGCTTCACAATTCCGTGCAACACAGGTGGAATATGCCGATATTGTAATCACTCCCGATCTCAAGGATATTCCTTATCTGAGCGGAAAATACAACATGAAAGCGTATGAAGCAGGCATCAAAGCTGCTACGGAAGCCTTGCCCGCCATTAAGGAAATATTACGGCAAAAAGGAATCTCCAGATAAAACAGAAAAACCGTTTCTCGTTCAAACCGCTGTCTGTTTACTCATGCCTGCTCTTAAACCGGCATATACGAAGTGTCAGGTTTTTCCCTTATAGGTATGATCCCAGCCATCTCCCCCAGCACATTTACCAGATCAGAACCGGCAGGAACCACGATTTTTGAATTGTCTTTCAGGGAAGTTTCCAAAGCCTGAATTTTCCGGAGGATCTGCGCATTTCCTACAAAATACTTTTCAGCGGCTTCATTGACCAGGGCAATGGCCTGTGCCTCGCCTTCGGCCCTGAGAATCTGTCCCTGTTTCACACCTTCAGCCCTTCTGATCTCTGCCCGTTTCTCTCCGTCGGCCTTGGTTTCAGCAGCGGTGGCGTAATCGATGGCTGCAATCTTTTCATTCTCAGCCTTCACAATCTTGTTCATGGTTTCCTGAACATCTTTGGGCGGGTCAATCTCCTTCAGCTCCGTCCTGATGATGGAAATCCCCCAGGTCTTGGTTTCTTCCAGCAAAGTACCATGAAGTTCTTTGTTGATTTTTCCCCTTTCACTGTTGGCGGATTTCAAAGTCAGGGTGCCGATTATATTCCTGAGTGTGGTACGGGCCAGGTTGACAATCTGATTTTCAATTCTGTTCACATTGTACTGGGATTGCTTCACGCTCTCTTCATCTTCCTGGATTTTAAAATAAACCTGGGCATCCACCCTTGCGTTCAGGTTATCGTTCGTTATGATCTCCTGCGGATCTGCATCAATCATTTTCTCAGTGATATTCACCAGATACATCTGGTCAATAAAAGGAATGATCCAGTGAAAACCCGGATTTGCAAAACGGTTGTATTTCCCGAAACGCTCGATAAGTCCGCGATGTGTCGGCCTGATCACCCTGATTCCGGAGAAGAGGAACATTGCTGCAGCTCCGATAATGATAATAATAATAACGTTACTCATGGGACATGTTTTTATGAATTGTTTGAACAAATCTACAAAGAAAACAGGAATTTCTACAGAAAATCAGAAGAAGTATTCATCACCGGTATTCAATTTTTTATAACTTCGTAATTCCAAGCGGTTCTTTTTAACAAAAATGAACCCCCGGATACCTTCTCATTCAGATATTCATTCATAAATTAAAACAATCGGTTATGAAATTTAAAATTGCTTATTTTGTGATGATTTCAGTTTTCGTTGTATTGGTGTTTGCAAGCTGTAACAGGCCTGTCGGCAATGGGATTGCCTTAAGCAGGGAAGACTCAGCCATGCTGGCTAAAATAAATGAATATGCCCCGGTGAGACTCACCACCGACCTGTCAAAACTGACGGAAAAAGAAAAACAGATGATCCCACTCCTCATTGAAATCGCACAGATCGCGGATGATCTTTACTGGGAACAAACCCTGGGCAATAAAAACGCTTTTCTTGACAGCATCAAAGATACCCTCTACAGGCAGTTCGCAGCCATCAACTATGGCCCATGGGAAAGGCTGAACGGGAATAAACCTTTCATTGAAGGTTTCAACGCAAAACCTGCGGGAGCTAACTTCTATCCAGAAAACATGACCAAAGAAGAATTTGAAAAATGGAAGGATAAAAATAAAACCAGCCAATATACCCTCATCCGTAGAAATGATGACAAAAGCCTGAAAGCAGTCTGGTATCATGAAGCCTACAAAGAAAAAATTGAAAAAGCCGCCATGTTGCTCGTCAAAGCTGCAGCCCTGGCCGAGGATGAAGGTTTAAAAAAATATCTTAAACTCCGGTCCCAGGCTTTCCTGACCGATGATTACTTTGACAGCGACATGGCATGGATGGATATGAAGACGAATACCCTTGATTTTGTCATAGGTCCCATTGAGAATTATGAAGATGAATTATTCGGGTACAAAACAGCTTATGAGGGAGCCATCCTGGTAAAAGACAAGGACTGGAGCCTGAAACTGACAAAATTTGCCGCTTTTCTTCCTGAACTCCAGAAAAACCTTCCGGTTGAAAATAAATATAAAACGGAAAAACCCGGCACTGATTCTGATCTTAATGCTTATGATATCATTTATGTATCTGGGAATTCCAATGCCGGAAGCAAAACCATTGCCATCAACCTTCCCAACGATGAAAAGGTTCAGATGAAAAAGGGTTCCCGCCGCCTCCAGCTTAAGAATGCGATGAAGGCCAAATTTGATAAAATCCTGATCCCGATTGCGGATATCCTGATCGATTCCACACAAAGAGGTCATATCAAATTTGATGCGTTTTTTTCAAATGTGATGTTTCATGAAGTTGCGCATGGCCTGGGCATTAAAAACACAATTACGGGAAAGGGGAATGTGCGGAAAGCCCTGAAAGAAAAATACGCTTCATTCGAAGAGGCAAAGGCTGATATTCTTGGCCTTTACATGGCAACCAGCCTGATCGCAAAAGGTGAGATTCAGGATCTCACAGAGGAAGATTGCTTCGTTACATTTATGGCAGGGCTTTTCCGTTCTGTCCGGTTCGGAGCAGCAAGTTCTCATGGCAAAGCAAACATGATGTGCTTTAATTTCTTCAAAGAAAAAGGAGCTTTTGAACAGCTGCCCAACGGGAAGTACAAGGTTAATTTTGAAAAAATCCGGCTTGCGATGAATGAATGGGCCGCAAACATTCTGATTTTTGAGGGCAATGGCGATTATGCCGGAGCTTCGGCTTACCTGGAAGCAAACGGGAAGATTCATGAATCTTTACAATCAGATCTTGACCGTTTAAAAACCGCCAACATACCGGTTGATATTGTATATGAACAGGGAGTGGAGGTTCTGGGGCTGAAATAAGCAGACTTCTGATTTTTTCATGACAAAAATTTGTTTTTGGAAGGAATAAAACCTACTTTTAGGGCATAAAATATCCATTATGTCCGATTCTCTCATTGAAAAAGCCGACGAAATTCTCGAAAAGGCTCAGTTTGCAGCAGCTGAATTTCATCAGTACGATCAGGTTCAGACCGACCGAATCGTAGAAGCGGTGTTTAAAGCTGGTTTCAGTAACCGGGTGAAACTTGCAAAAATGGCCCATGAAGAAACCGGGATGGGCATCTGGGAACACAAGGTGATTAAAAACGTGCTTGGAACCCAGTTGGTTTATGAGAGCATCCGGGATGAAAAGACGGTCGGGGTGATTTCTTCTGATCCCCGGACGGGGATCACAGAAATTGCACAGCCACTGGGCCCCATTTTAGCGGTGATTCCTGTAACGAATCCCACTTCGACCACCATGTTCAAAATACTCATTTGTCTCAAATCGAGAAATCCGATTATTATCAGCGCTCACCGCGGAGCAGCCAAATCATGCATAGAAACAGTACGCATTTGCTATGAGGCTGCACTGGAAGCCGGTGCCCCGGAAGACTGCATACAGATCATCTCTTCAGGCAGCAGGGAATTCACCCATATTCTGATGGCACATCCGAAGATTGCGCTAATTCTGGCAACCGGAGGAACTGGTCTGGTTAAAGCCGCATACAGTTCAGGAAATCCGGCCATTGGCGTTGGACCGGGCAATGTTCCCGTATTTATTGATGAAAGCGCCGACATCCCATTTGCCGTAAAAAATATTATCTCATCCAAAACTTTCGATAACGGTACCATTTGCGCCAGCGAACAGGCCATCGTGGTTATTGAAACCATCGAGCAAAATGTAAGAGCGGAATTTGAAAAGCAAAACTGTTATTTTCTGAGTCCCGAAGAAATCAAAAAAGTTGAGAAGGTCGCCATTGTGGAGGAAAGCATGAGCATGAGCCCGTACATTGTAGGCCAATCTGTTTCTGTCATCTGCCAAAAATCGGGGATTACCGTTCCGGTGGGGACAAGAATCCTGCTGGCAAAACTCGACGGGATAGGAAAAGAATATCCGCTTTCAATGGAAGTGCTTGCCCCTATCCTTGCTTTCTATGCTGCCGATGATTATAATACGGCTATAAATATGTGCATCGACCTGAATTACCTCGGAGGAATCGGTCACAGCGCCTGTATTTATGCCAACGATGAGAAACGAATCATGGATTATGCCGAATTGCTGAATGCCGGGCGGATACTGGTAAACACGCCCACATCCCAGGGTGCGGTGGGCTATTTTTACAACCACCTTGCTCCTTCCCTGACCCTGGGCTGCGGAACCGGTGGTAAAAATATAACGACTGAAAACATTACAGCAAAAAACCTGATCAATATTCAGCGGGTCAGCAGGCGGATGCCAAATGAATTATGGTTCAGTCACGACCAGAAAAATTATTTTGAGGAATCATTCAGCACCGATGAAATCTTGGAAAATTATTATAAAAACCATTAATCTGAAATTATGGTAACCTTCAACTATAACCCCGACGAAAAAGTCATTACCGCTATTTTTGCAGGGAGACTGGATACCCTTGCCGTTCAGAAACTGAGCGAAATAATCATGCTAAACCTTCCATTGAAAGATGGAAAATCGGAAGATAAAGTCATTTTTGACCTTACCGGAGTCGAGTATATTTCATCCTCCTTTATCCGGATCTGCCTTAATATTGCAAAGCAAGCAGGATCAGGGATGTTTTCGATTATTCATTGTCAGCCGTTTATAAAAAAAACATTCAAAATCTCCGGACTCGATGAGTTGCTGAATGTGACCTGAAAACGGCTTACTGATTAATTTTAATTAATCCGGCAAATAGATGTATCTTTGCAGCCTCATTTGAAAGATTGTATCTCAATCTGTCTGTAATCCTCCCACTTTTACACTTCAGCCAAACATACATTTTTTTAAATACATTCCGTTACAGGGTATTTACTCCATTATTGTATACGGGTTAAACAATTATATAATTTTAAGAAACATTCAATGAATTTTGAAAATCTGAATCTTATCCAGCCCTTATTAAATGCTGTGAATAAGAAAGGGTACCTGAACCCTACACCAATACAGGAAAGAGCGATCCCTTTTATTCTACAAGGAAAAGATATTTTTGGATGCGCACAAACTGGCACCGGGAAAACCGCTGCTTTTGCGCTTCCCATCCTTCAATTATTGGAAACAGAAAAGGACCGCAATCAACGCAGAGCGGTCAGGGCATTGATTCTTGCTCCTACCCGCGAACTTGTGGCACAAATCAGCGAAGAAATTACAGCCTATGGAAAAGGACTAGATATCCGTCTTGTCACCATCTACGGAGGTATTTCACAAAAGGTCCAAACCCAGGCCTTGCAGAGAGGGGTTGATATCATTGTTGCAGCGCCCGGAAGGTTGCTCGACCTGATGAACCAGGGATTTGTTCATCTTGAAAAGGTTGAATACCTGGTTCTTGATGAGGCCGATCGTATGCTCGATATGGGATTTATCAATGACATCCGCAAGATTACAGCAAAACTGCCTTTGAAAAGACAAACTTTGCTGTTTTCAGCCACGGCGCCTGTTGAGATCCGGAAGCTGGCTGCATCCCTGTTAACCAATCCGCTTCAGCTAAACCTTTCTCCTGATGCCATTCCCCCTACCCTGGTCCTGCAATCGGTATATCATGTTAAAAAAGAAAACAAAAAAATGCTTCTGACGCATATTCTTCAAAATACTGCGGTTAAGAATGTCCTTGTTTTCACCCGTACCAAGCATGGAGCAGATAAAGTTGTTAAAGACCTGATCCGGAATGGAATCAAAGCTCAGGCCATCCATGGGAATAAATCCCAGGGTGCACGCGACAAAGCCCTGAGCGACTTCAGAAACCGGTATATCAGGGTCCTTGTTGCCACCGATGTCGCTTCCAGAGGAATTGACGTAGATAAACTTTCCCATGTGATCAATTACGAGATCCCTGAACAGGCTGAAACCTATGTTCACCGTATAGGCAGGACCGGCAGGGCGGGTGAAACCGGTGTAGCATTATCTTTTTGTTCCTCGGATGAAAAACCTTACCTTAAAAACATCCATAAACTGATCCACAGGAACATTGACGTAATTACTTCACATCCATTTGCCATTAATTAACCCGGGGATCACTTTTCATCGGCATCTTTGCCATTTTTTCGACTTCCAGACTTGGAAATCCGAATTCCTCAACGATCTTGCCAAGGATGAGGTAAACTCCTTCACCCCGGAAAGGATGTTCGTTCACTGCTTTCGGGAAATGAACGGTGTCGAAGAACTGTCCGTTTACGTCAGTGAAGGTACCAAAATGCATCCATTCCCGTTTCACAGTACGTACGTATTTGATGGTAACCAGCAAACCCAGCATGCGTACCTTGCGGCCAATGGATTGCAGCATACCCGCAGCCAGGATTTCTCCCCTGAAAGAAGTTTCAAGTAAATCAAACCAGGTATGGGTAACCGGCCAGCCAAGGAGTTCAATTTCATCGTAAACTTCTTCGAGCTGGTTTTGCCATAGTGCCGGAAGTTCGTAGGTTTTCGGAGGAGCATAAAACAGGGAAGCGGCAACCGCATTTCCGTTTCCTTTTGTAGCTTTTCCCATCAGCATATGCGCCTCCCAGAGCAGCTGGGTCTTTGGTTTTCCGGTAAAACGAAATGCCCCGGCACGAATCAGAATGATCAGTTGATCCAGCGTGATCGGAACCCTCTGTAGAAAATCAGCCAGATCTTTATAGGGATCCTCCGTCTTTTTGGAACCGCAGATCGTAAATCGTAAATCATAAATCGCTTTCCCCACTTCTGCTTCCAGATTGTTCACATGGATAAATCCCACATAAATATCGCTTCCGCGGATACTGGTTTTGAATTCGCCCAGGTTCACACAGGGAAGGTGAATATTCGCTCCCAGGTTACGGGCTTCATTGAAATAGACCCAGGAAGGGTAGAAACCGCCGAAATTATTGATCACTCCAACCATAAACTCAAGGGGAAAGTGGGATTTAAGATACATGCTCTGGTAACTTTCCACGGCATAGGAAGCGGAATGTGCTTTGGAGAAGGAATACCCTGCAAAAGATTCGATCTGCCTCCAAACTTCTTTCGTGGTTTCCTCAGGATAGCCGAACTCACGGCAATTATCAAAAAATTTATCGATGATGCGTTGCAGTTCCTTTTTTGAACGGTACTTTCCGCTCATGGCACGGCGTAGCACATCGGCGTCAGCCAAGTCGAGACCTGCAAAATGATGGCAAATTTTAAGCACATCTTCCTGATATACCATTACTCCATAGGTTTCTTTCAATTGCGCTTCCATAATGGGATGAAGGTGTTTGAACTTCCCGGGATTGTGGAAACGGTAGATGTATGCTTTCATCATTCCCGAACGGGCTACACCGGGACGGATAATAGAACTAGCGGCAACCAGGCTGCGATAGTTGTCGCAATGAAGCTTCTTCAGCAATCCACGCATGGCCGGGCTTTCAACATAAAAGCAACCAATGGTCTTCCCGTTCCTTTGCAGTTCTCTGACTTTCTCATTCTCTTTGAATTCCTGAACCCGGTGAACATCTACGTTGATGTTGCGGTTTTTCTTAATAATTTCAGCGGTTTCATAGATATGGCCAATGCCTCGCTGGCTCAGGATATCCAGTTTTTCAAAGCCGGCATCTTCGGCTACGTACATATCCCACTGGGTGGTAGGAAAACCTTTCGGCGGCATATCCAGTGCGGTATAACAGGTAAGGGGTTCCTCAGAGATCAGAACGCCTCCGGCGTGAATACTGCGGATGTTCGGAAAGTCGGCCATCATTTTCCCTAACTCATCAATCTTTCTGATGATATTGTTCTGATTGATTGTTTCCTCCGGATGTTTCAGAAAGGCGTCGATTTCCTGCTTGGGAAGACCGTGAACCTTTCCAAGCTCGCGGTAAATTGACTTGTCTTTAAATGTTGACATGGCGCCCAGCAGGGCAGTATGCTCCCGGCCATACCGCTTAAAAATATAGTCCAGCACACTGTCCCGTTCTTTCCAGGAATAATCGATATCGAAATCGGGAGGGGAACTGCGTTTCGGATTGATGAACCGTTCAAAATAAAGATCAAGGTCAATGGGATCCACATCGGTAATTCTGAGGCAATAGGCCACCATGCTGTTGGCTCCGCTTCCCCTTCCCACGTGGTAAAATCCTCTCGACATGGAATAGCGGACGATGTCCCAAGCGATGAGAAAGTATGCTGAAAAACTCATTTTCTGGATGATACCGAGTTCATGAAGGATGCGGCGCCTGGCTTCTTCATGGTTTTTTCCGTAGCGGTAAACCAACCCATCCATGGCCAGTTTCTCAAGCAGGATACGGTCGTCATAGTGGTCGCCGGTGAAGGATTTCTTGTTTTTGCATGTTTTAAAATCAAAGTCTATCGTACAATCTTCTATGATCTTTTCGGTATTGCGGATGATCTCAGGAAACTCCCGAAACGGTTTCAGCAGATGATCCAAAGGCAGCATTGTTTCATCAGGAGCAGCGATCTGATTTGGGAGCAGACGGGTAAGCAGGACATTATTGTCCACTGCCCTGAAATTGCGGTGAAGCTCGTACTCCTGCTGATTGCGAAAGGTAAGCGGTGACATGATCACCATCCGGGAAATAAGATCCTGGTAACGTGCACGTATAAAAGGGTTGAGGTCGGACGAACGGACACCGATCACCTCTCCCCCGCCTGCGGCACCCCCTCTCCTGAAGGAGAGGGGGCCGGGGGGTGAGGTAAAAGGATATACCACGAAAACATTTTCAAATTCCGGCGGACGGTCGGGCAAGGGCTGGTTCCGCAGGTTATGGTAAGTCAGAAATTCATTCAGCTCGCGGAATCCTTCGTTGTTTCTGGCCAGACCTGTATACAACAATTCATCATCCCTCCTGAACTCAATCCCGGCAATGGGTTTAACCCCCTGCTCTTTACAGTTTGCCACAAAATCCATGGTGGCAGCAGTATTGTTGATATCGGTGAGGGCAAGAGCCGGGATATGGTTTGTCACTGCTTCTTTAACGAGGTTTTCAACGGAAATGGTTCCGTAGCGAAGAGAGTAATATGAGTGACAGTTCAAATACATAGCGGGGTCTTAAGCTGGAGGGGCGGCGAAATGGCCACTCCGCTCCTGACGATCTTTTGTCCGTATCTCCGCTTGATCCGGTCAAGCGCCTGGTACAGATTGATCCGTTCCTCCTTATCATCGAACATGTTAAGTTGGGGATGGCCTGAGATCAATCCGCTGAAGCGTACACCGATCAGACGGATCAGCATACGGCGCTGGTAAAGCCGGTCGAACAGACACTTCACCAGAGGAATGAGCTGGTGGTCGAAAGCGGTGTACGGGACATGCTGCTGCAAAGTATGGGTGTCAAAATTCGAATAGCGGATCTTCACTGTAACACAAGAAGTAAGCTTCTGCTGATCGCGAAGTTCGAAAGCAATCTTCTCGACCATTTTTAACAGCATTTCCTTCATGCGTACAATGTCGATACTGTCCTGGTCAAAAGTAGTTTCAGTACTGATCGATTTGCTTTCGGAATAAGGCCGTACCGGTGTAGAATCAATGCCATTGGCTTTTTCCCAGATCATGATACCGTTCCTGCCCATCACCCTTTCCATCATTTCCACCGGAATCCGGCTCAGGGTTGCTATGGTGGAAACCCCCATGGAACGCAGCAAAGGATAGGTCTTTTCTCCTATTCCGGGAATCTTACGTATAGAAAGTGGCGACAGAAAAGGTTTTACAACATCTTCTGTCACCTGCAGTTCCCCATTGGGTTTTGCTTCGCCAGTTGCAATTTTCGATACGGTTTTGTTCACCGACAAGCCAAAAGAAATTGGTAAACCGGTATTTTGAATAATAGCCTGACGTAACTCATGCGCCCACTTCAGCGACCCGAAAAAACGATCCATCCCGGTAATGTCGATATAATGCTCATCGATGGAAGCTTTTTCATACAGCGGAGCCTTTTCTGCGATGATATCTGTGACCGTATGCGAATATTTTGAATAGAGTTCCATATCGCCCCTCACAATAACAGCATCCCGGCAAAGAACACGGGCCATCTTCATGGGCATGGCTGAATGAACGCCGAATTTTCGCGCTTCATAACTGCAACTGGCTACCACCCCCCGGTCGGACGTACCCCCGATGATCACAGGCTTTCCTGCCAGCTGAGGATTTACCAGACGCTCCACCGATACAAAGAAGGTGTCGAGGTCGAGATGAACTATGTTGCGGGAATAATTCATGTCAAATATTTTTTTAATCCTTTCGCTAATTTAAATTTTTGTTTTATCTTTGACGTGTTTTTAATCATTTTAACGACTACAATGTAATCATTATTTTTAAAAAACCAAAAAAATGTATTTCAGTCCGAATATTAAACTGATGCGTAAAAGACGGGGATGTACCCAGGATGAAGTAGCTGATTCCCTCGGCATGAAACGTTCCACGCTGAGCGGGTATGAAAACGCGATCGCCCAGCCGGGGATGGAAACGCTGATCCGGTTTTCGTCTTATTTCAACATTGCCATTGATACCCTGATCAAGGTAAATCTTTCAGAAATACCCGGAAGCCAGCTTCGGCAAATTGAAAGAGGGTATGATGTTTACATGAAAGGGAGCAACCTCAGGATACTGGCAACCACCGTTGGCAATGACAATGAAGAAAACATTGAACTCGTTTCAGAAAAAGCAAAAGCCGGATATAAAACCGGGTTTGCCGATCCCGAGTACATCAGCGTTCTTCCTGCTTTCCGCCTCCCTTTCCTGTCGAAACAGAAAAAATACCGCAGCTTCCAGGTCAGTGGGGATTCAATGCAGCCGATCCCACACGGCGCTTTTGTTACCGGTGTTTTCGTCCAGGATTGGAACAATATCCGTGATAAAGATGCATGTATCATTCTGACTTCTGAGGAAGGCGTGGTATTTAAAGTGGTTGAAAACAGAATCAGGGCGGAAGGCAAACTGATCCTTCATTCTCTTAATCCCCTGTATGATCCCTATGATATTCCGGTGAAAGATATCCGTGAAATCTGGCAGTTCGTGCATTTTATCAGCCCTGAGATTCCTGAAAATCCACAGGCCGAAACCTATCATCTGATCGAAAGCGTAAAACATCTGAAAGAAGAAGTTAAAGCCATTCAAACCCGCCTGAATCTTTAATTGGAATAAATTTCCCAAGGAGTTCCTGAATTTCTTCTTTTCTCTTTATATTTGTTCAAAATTGCTAACCAAAACAACTCACCATGAAAGTCGCCATTGTAGGTTCCGGTTATGTAGGACTTGTCACCGGAACATGTTTCGCCGAAGTTGGGATTGATGTCACTTGTGTTGACATCGATCAGAAAAAAATCGAAAACCTGAAACAGGGGATTATCCCTATTTATGAACCAGGTTTGGAAGAAATGGTTCACCGCAACATGAAGAAAGACCGTCTTCATTTTACTACCAGTATTGCCGAAGCCATTGAAGGTTGCGAAGTGATTTTCAGTGCCGTAGGAACCCCTCCCGATGAAGATGGAAGCGCAGATCTTCAGTATGTGATCTCGGTTGCACGCGACTGTGGCAGACATATGAAAGATTACCTGTTGATTGTAACCAAAAGCACCGTACCGGTCGGCACGGCAAACAAAGTCAAAAAAGCAGTTCAGGAAGAACTTGATAAACGGGGTGTGAACCTTGAATTCGATGTTGCCTCCAACCCCGAATTCCTTAAAGAAGGAGCCGCCATTGATGACTTTTTAAAACCCGACAGGATTGTGGTTGGATTGGATTCTGACCGGGCTGAAGAACTGATGAAGAGCCTGTATAAACCATTTACCTTAAATGGTCATCCGGTGATCTTCATGGATATCACTTCAGCTGAAATGACCAAATACGCTGCCAATTCAATGCTTGCCACTAAAATCAGTTTCATGAACGATATCGCCAACCTTTGTGAAATCGTGGGCGCCGATATCAATATGGTAAGAAAAGGAATAGGTTCTGATTCCCGGATTGGTAATAAATTCATATACCCCGGTGTAGGATATGGAGGTTCCTGTTTTCCCAAGGATGTGAAGGCTCTGATCCACACTGCCGAAGATTTTAATCATCCCCTGAGGGTTTTAAAAGCCGTTGAAGCAGTGAATGACGATCAGAAAGCAGTGATGTTCAATAAAATATTAAAATTCTATCAGGGAAACTTGCAGGGAAAAACCGTGGCGCTTTGGGGTTTATCATTCAAGCCGCAGACCGACGACATGAGAGAAGCGCCATCATTGGTCATGATCAGTAAACTGATCGGAGCCGGCGCAAAGGTAAAAGCATATGACCCCGTTGCCATGCCTGAAGCAAAACGTATTCTGGGCGACACCATTGAATTTGCAGAAGACCAGTACGACGCCCTGATTGATGCCGACTGCCTTTTACTGGTTACCGAATGGCCTGAATTCAAATTCCCGAATTTCAACGTTATCAGGAAATTAATTAAAGATCCAGTGATCTTCGACGGAAGGAATATTTACGAAATTGCCGAAATGAAGCGGAAAGGTTTTCATTATTTCTGCATCGGCGTAGATACAAGCAAATGATCAGAAAAAAGGTTTTAGTTACCGGTGGAGCAGGTTTCCTGGGTTCCCACCTTTGTGAACGCCTGCTTCAGGATGGGAATGAAGTGGTATGTCTCGACAACTATTTTACAGGACAAAAACAAAATGTTGTGCATCTGATGGATCATCCCTTCTTTGAACTGGTCCGTCACGATGTCACCATGCCATTTTATATAGAGGTAGACCAAATATACAACCTGGCCTGCCCGGCCTCTCCCATTCATTACCAGTACAATGCCATTAAAACCGTTAAAACTTCGGTTATGGGAGCCATCAACATGCTGGGATTGGCAAAGCGTATTAAAGCCCGGATATTGCAGGCTTCTACCAGTGAAGTATATGGCGATCCTGAAGTTCACCCCCAGGTGGAGGCTTATTGGGGGCATGTAAATCCTATCGGAGAAAGATCCTGTTACGACGAAGGAAAAAGAGTTGCTGAAACCCTGTTTGTAAATTATCACAAACAGAATAATGTTCGGATTAAGATCATCCGGATTTTCAACACTTATGGCCCCCGTATGCACCCGAATGACGGCCGGGTCGTTTCCAACTTTATTGTCCAGGCCCTGAAAGGAGAAAATATCACCATTTACGGAAACGGCTCCCAGACGCGAAGTTTCCAATATGTGGATGACCTGGTCGAGGGTATGATCCGGATGATGAATTCGAGGGAGGAATTTACAGGACCTGTCAATATCGGGAATCCGAATGAATTTACCATCAGGGAACTTGCCGAAATGGTGATCCGGTTGACCGGTTCAAAGTCGGAGGTAATTCATATGCCTCTCCCCGCTGATGATCCTACCCAACGTCAGCCCAATATTTCCCTGGCAAAAAAGGAACTGGATTGGGAGCCCAAGATACCCCTGGAGGCTGGCCTGAAAAAGACCATTGCCTATTTTCAATCCATCATTTAAAACCTGTTTTTAATTATGAAAATCCTGGTTACAGGAGCTAAAGGACAATTAGGAAGTGAACTTCAAGTAATTTCAGAAAACTACCCTGCTCACCAATTTCTTTTTACCGATGTGGACACGCTCGACATTACCGACTTTCGAGCAATCCGTTCCTGTCTTTCCACCGAAAAACCTGAGGCTGTCATCAATTGTGCTGCCTATACTGCGGTCGATAAAGCAGAAATTGAACCTGAAAAGGCGAATCTGATCAACACCTTTGCTGCAGGCAACCTCGGAGCTGCTTGTAAAGAATCTGATTCTTTCCTTATTCATATTTCCACAGATTACGTTTTTGATGGCAAAGGATACCGTCCTTATTCAGAAACAGATCCTGTCAATCCGGTTTCTGTCTATGCCAAAACCAAATGGGCGGCGGAGGAAGAAGTCAGAAAAAAAGCCAGTAAAGCAGTTATCATACGTACCTCATGGCTGTATTCCTCTTTTGGAAGTAATTTTGTTAAAACAATCATGAAATTCGGGCATGAAAGAGACAGTTTGAATGTGGTCTTTGATCAGGTCGGAACACCCACTTATGCCAGAGATCTTGCGGATGCCATTCTTAAAATACTGGATACCGGCAACCAGGAACCCGGTGTGGAAACATTCCACTATTCCAATGAAGGGGTTATTTGCTGGTATGATTTTGCCCGTGCCATCATTGATCTTTCCGGAATTTCATGCAACATTTATCCGATTGAAACAAAAGACTATCCCCTGCCCGCAGCCAGGCCTTTTTATGGTGTATTGAATAAGGCAAAAATCAAAAAGCGGTTTAATCTGATAATCCCATACTGGAGAGATAGTTTGATCGAATGCATTCGTTTGCTGAATTAATATAATATATTTTTAATATATAAAACTGAGTGACAATGACAGTTGAGAAAGCTATTCTTGATCGTGCCCAGGCGTGGATAAATGGTAATTTCGATGAAGGAACCATAACAAAAGTTAAAGATCTGATCGCACAGAATCCATTAGAATTAACCGATGCTTTTTATCGTGATCTTGAATTTGGAACCGGGGGATTAAGGGGTGTCATGGGAGTAGGTACAAACCGGATGAATAAGTATACTGTGGGTATGACAACCCAGGGATTGGCTAATTACCTGAAGAAAATGTTTCCGGATGTCACTCCCATTAAAATGGCGATCGCTTACGATAGTCGTAATAATAGTAAATATTTTGCAAGAATAACTGCGGAAGTTCTCTCGGCTAATGGATTTAAGGTTTACATTTTTGACGATCTCAGGCCAACCCCCGAATTGTCTTTTGCGATCCGATACCTTGGATGCCAGAGTGGTGTAATGGTTACTGCTTCACATAACCCTAAAGAGTACAACGGTTACAAGGCATACTGGGATGACGGAGCCCAGTTTATTGCTCCCCATGACGAAAATGTTATTCAGGAGGTTCAAAAAATTACCTCGGTTGATATGGTCAGATGGAAAGGAAATGATGCAAACATTTTTTCTGTGGGAGCAGAAATTGACCGGTTATACCTGGAAAAAGTAAAGGAATTGTCTTTATTGCCGGAATGTATCCGGAGACAAAAAGACCTTAAAATCGTATATACGCCCCTTCATGGCGCTGGCCGCAGACTGGTCCCTGAAATCCTTGCGCTTTATGGTTTTACCAATGTAACCATGATCAAAGAACAAGCCGTGGCAGACGGAAATTTTCCTACGGTCCGTTCTCCGAATCCCGAAGAGCCGGATGCTTTAAACCTGGCCATCCAAAAAGCCGAAGAAATTCATGCTGACCTTGTCCTCGCCACTGATCCGGATTCCGACCGGGTTGGTATTGCAATCAGGGACCATCACCAGAAAATGATTCTTCTCAATGGCAATCAAACAGCCGCCATTATTTTCTACTACATCCTGAACCAATGGAAAGACTTGGGTAAATTTAAAGGAAACGAGTTTATTGTAAAAACCATTGTATCCTCAGGAATGCTCGAAGACATTGCCAGTTCATTCGGTGTTGAATATTTCAACGTACTCACTGGATTTAAATTCATTGCTGATGTCATTAGAAAAAACGAAGGAATTAAAAAATACATAGTTGGAGGGGAAGAAAGCTATGGCTACCTGATCGGTGATTTTGTGCGCGATAAGGATGCTGTTTCTGCCTGTGCCATGATTGCCGAAGCAGCGGCCTGGATGGCTGATCAGCAAAAAACGCTTTTTGATCTCCTCGTCATACTGTATCAAAAATACGGCTTCTATAAAGAACACCTAATCTCCATGACCAAAAAAGGAAAATCCGGAGCTGAAGAAATCCAGCAAATGATGATTGAATTCAGAGAAAACCCTCCAAAAAGCATAAACAATTCCAGGGTGGTTATGTTGCGCGATTATCTGAGCCTGAAACAAACAGACCTGTTCACAGGAACAGAGTCCCCCATCCGGCTGTTCCCTTCCAATGTACTGCAATTTCGACTTGAAGATGGAAGTTCTATCAGCATCCGCCCTTCAGGGACAGAGCCTAAAATCAAGTTTTATTTCAGTGTAAAGGAGATTCTGAGTGGTAAGGAAGATTACGAGAAAACCGAAAAAAAGCTGATCGAAAAAACCGAAGGGATTATTGCCTCGATGAAGCTGACATAAATGCCACGAAGGATTAACCTGTTTCTCCCTTTTTTCTTCTTTTCCTTGTTTGTTTTTTCCCAGCAAACCGAAAAGAAGGAACGGGATACATCTTTCTACCAGCGCTCTGAAAAATTTTATGATTCCGTTTACCGGAAATTTAACCGACACCGGTTTACGAAATTATTATACAACCTGGCTTTCGTCGCTCCAAAAGTGTCCGATCTCCCCGATTCGGTTCAGGTTGAAAAAAGTGAAAATCCATTTAACTTGTATAATGGTAAAATAATCCGCAGAATTTCTATCAAGACCCTTGGACCTTTCGGCCCGACTATTTATGATACGGCTGAAGTGGCCAGAACCTCTGCCGGAAAAGCACTTAACGCGGTACATATGAATACCCGGAAACATGTGATCCGCAAGAACTTGCTCATTCATCCCGGGGAAACAATTAAGCCGGAGATTCTGGCTGATAACGAACGTATCCTGAGAAACCTATCAGCCATCGACAATGCAAGAATCATCGTGACCGAACAATACCCCGGCAGCGATTCGGTCGACATCATGGTTGTCACGAAGGATGTATGGTCCATTGGGGTGGAGATTCCAACCATCACCACCAGTAAAATCCAGTTCCGGCTTTATGATGCAAACTTTCTTGGGCTGGATGACAATCTGAGCACTAAATTTTCGGTCGAAACAAAACGTGCCCCTTTTCTTCGCTTTGACGGATTTTCATATACCTACAGGAATATTGGTGGATCATTTATCGATTGCTCACTTGATTATTCCTTCGACGACGAAGGAAATCAGGGAATTAAAGGAACCTTTACCAGGTCCTTCCTGACCAACTATACCAAGTGGGCTGGCGGTTTATCCATCGGGTTCTGGAAAAACATAATCTCACTCAATGACACCTTGGAAGCCGTAACCTATTTTAACGACCAGAATGCATGGGCGGGATGGTCTGTTACACCGGTTGCTCCCCCTGCATTTACTCGATTCATTATAACCGGAGGCGCTTACCGACGACAATTCACTTCCAGGCCTTTTGTTTCCATTGACTCAAACAGGGCGTTCTATAACCATCTTCAATTGCTGACCGGATTTGCGATTTCAAGGAATAATTATTATCTGATCGATTATCTGAGCGCTTTTGGTAAAACCGAAACCCTGCCCTATGGGTACCTGATTCAAGCAACCCTTGGTGAGGAATTTACAGATTTTTATCAGAGATTTTATTGCGGAATTAAATTTTCTGCCGGAGATTATTTTGAGAAAATAGGATATTTCCAGGCTTCCGTTAGACTGGGAAGCTTTATTGACCATGATAATTTCGAAGATGCGGTTCTTAAAGTTAGTACGCTTTATTTTACTCCCCTTAAAACTTTTAAAAGGTCGCATTTAAAACTTAGATCCTTTTTCCTGACAGATTACAGAAACGGGTTTAACCTCCGCGATAACAATAAGGATTATTTTGATCTTAATAATAAATTGAATATAAATAAAGTTAAAGACTCGGATGTATTGGTCGGAACCCAGATTTTCTCGGCAAAACTATCCTTGATTATTTATACCCCGTGGTATTTTTACGGTTTCCGTTTTGCCATATTGGGACAGCTTGCAGGTGGATTATGCTCCGCTTATAAGCAGCCTTTATTTAAATCAAGGTTTATTTTTGGCATTGGCACGGGCGTAATCATTAAAAACGACAATCTTGTCTTTCCGAATTTTATGATTGCAGGATATTTTTATCCGACAACTCCGGGAGGAATCAATATGTTTCAGGGAGTGCTCTCATCAACTCCGGTTGACAGGTTAAGTGACTTCAATGTGGGATCACCTCAGATGGAAACCCTCGGAAATTAAAATATTGCGCTTTTTTATTTAGTTTTGAAAAAAATCGACATGGAAGAGAACAGATTAAAGCAAAATGAGCCTTTGAATTCAAGAAAAGTGCTGGAAATGATTACAGTTGCAAATGAATTCTGTTTGTTTCTGGAGAAAGCGGAAGATTATTCAAAAATGGAAATATTGGAATTCCTTCAAAAAGTACTTCCCCTGATCTATATTAAAGCTGCGCTCCTTCCGGAAGTAAAGGTTGAAGATGAAAATGCAACGGAGCATTATGTAACGGAAGAACAATGGGAAGGCATTTTTAATGTGATCCGGGCTAAAACAGGTGAAGAAGATATTTTCCATTATATCGACCAGCTGGAAAAAAGTCATATGGATCCGGTGAAAGGAAGCATAGCAGAAAATATAGCAGATATTTATCAGGATCTTAAGGATTTTCTGATGCTTTTCCAGCACCCCCTCAATCCTTATAGGGAAAATTCTGTAAGGGATTGCAGGCAACTGTTTATTACCCGGTTTGGATACCGGATCGTAAATACACAGGTTGCCATCCATTATATTTTATTCAAGAAGGAAGAAAATGATCCCTATTTTTAAATCAACCGAACTTTTTCTTTACTATATTTGTATAAAATCCCTATCACATGATAGACCGTGCTAAAATGAACGAGAACTTCCAGTATTTTGATAAGGAAATTGTCGTAGAAATTATAGATATTTTTTTATCAGAATTTGAAAATCGTTTCGAAAACCTGCGAAAGAATGTTGCTGAAAAGGATTTTCTTCAGCTGAAATTTAACGCCCACAGTCTCAAAGGTGTTATAGCAAATTTCATGGATCCGGTCACCATTGAATACAGCCGCAGATTGGATGAAATGGCTAAAAATAAAGAAGAGGCAGGTTTACAGGAATTATTTGAGAACCTACACCATGCTTCCCAAAACCTGTTGGATGAATTGCTGGGAATAAAAAAAGAACTTACTGCTTGATATTCAATTTATCGAGACGGTTTAATCCCTCAATTGCCTTCTCGAAATTTATTTTAATTTTCAACGTTTTCTTGTAATCTTCATAGGATTTCTGATAATCTCCCATTAATTCTTCTGCAAACCCCCGGTTAAAATACGCTTCGAAATAAGCGGGGTCTTTACGGATTGCTTCCGTGAAATACCGGATGGCCAGTGGAAAATTTTTCAGGTAAACCAGGTTTATATATCCGATATTGTAAGGTGCATTGCGGAAGGAAGTATCCGTTTTCTGAAGCCGCTGGTAAGCAGCAATTGCTTTATCATACTGCTGGGTTTCCTGATAGAACATTCCAAGCATATACAAAGCTTCCCTGCTTTGAGGCTGAAGGGCGAGTGCATTTTTCAAATAATCAGCTGCCATGGGATTCTTTCTGATGGAAAAAAGTTCTCCCAATTGAATATACGCTTCATAAAACTGCTGGTCCTGATCAACTGCTTTCATCAGATCGTTTACTGCCAGACTGGTATCTCCCTTTTCAAGCAAAGCAATGGACCTGAAATAATAGGCTTTGGGATTCACTGCATTAAGCGCCAGGGCACGTTTAACATAATCGAACATACGGGGATAGTCCTTGATAATCAGGTAAAGTTTGGCCATCTTTACCACGGCATCATTATTCTTCTGATCTACTGAAATAGCCTTAACAAGCGCTTCATTGCAATTGGTAGTCTGCCCCTGGATAAGGTAAATATCGGAAAGCGTAATATAATAATTTGCATTCCCCGGATCCAAAGAAATAGCCTTGTTAATATCCTTCAGGGCATTGTCGAAATGATTTTCATGAAGAAAAAAAAGAGATCGGGTATGAAATAAACCCGGATTGGATGGGTTTTTATCAATATCGGCATTAAGCGCCTGTAAAACGTTTTTTAGCGAATCAGGACCTGAAACCCGATCTGTTTGGTTCCTGCCTCCCTGGTTACAGGAAAAGAGAAAGAGCAAACAGATCGAGAATCCAATGGTCAGGAATTTATCTGTTTTATGAAACATTCTTGATCGATTCTTTGATTTTGTTTTCAAGTTCATCTGCCAGTTCAGGGTTATCCTGAAGGATCTTTTTTACCGCATCCCTTCCTTGTCCCAGTTTGGTATCACCATAAGAAAACCAGGAACCACTTTTTTTGATGATATTCATGTCCACCGCCAGATCAATGATTTCATAAGGGCGTGAAATGCCTTCTCCAAACATGATATCAAATTCAGCCTTACGGAAAGGAGGTGCAACCTTATTTTTCACCACTTTTACCCTGACATGGTTACCGACGGCCTCTTCTCCTTCTTTAAGTTGGGTGACTTTCCGGATATCCAGCCGAACAGAAGCATAGAATTTCAGTGCATTGCCGCCAGTTGTGGTTTCGGGATTTCCGAACATCACCCCAATCTTTTCCCTTAACTGGTTGATGAAGATGCAGCAGGTAGCCGTTTTACTGATGGTTGAAGTAAGTTTTCGTAAGGCCTGCGACATCAGCCGGGCATGCAGCCCCATCTTTGAATCTCCCATTTCACCTTCAATCTCGCTTTTCGGGGTAAGCGCTGCAACAGAATCGATTACAATGATGTCAATCGCTCCTGAACGAATGAGGTTATCCGTGATTTCCAGGGCTTGCTCACCATTGTCGGGCTGGGAAACCAGCAAATTCTCCACATCAACTCCTAGCTTCTGTGCATAAAACCGGTCGAAGGCATGTTCCGCATCTATAAAGGCAGCAATACCCCCTTTTTTCTGGGATTCAGCAATGGCATGTAATGCCAGTGTGGTCTTACCTGAAGACTCAGGGCCATATATTTCAATGACCCTTCCTTTTGGAAGCCCACCGATTCCAAGCGCAATGTTGAGCCCGATAGAGCCTGTGGAAATTACGTCAACCGCTTCAATGGCATTGTCGCCAAGCCTCATGATGGTTCCTTTTCCATAAGTCTTTTCCAGTTTATCCATGGTAAGCTGTAAAGCCTTAACCTTTTCTTTGTTAACTTCTGTACTCATTTTTTCCTCCTTTGTTTGGATGCTGAACATGATTCATTTCATTTATAACCAGGCATCCGGATATGTTTATGGTTTTATTGTATCAAAGCCCGCCTCAATTATTCCGGATGATATTTCTGCTTAATCCGGTTTGAGGTAAAAAGGTAATACAATTGTTCAAAAAAAATTGAAATAATAAAGAATCAAAATTAAATATTTCAACGGGAACAAGGCAGATTGCGTAGATTGAGTTATCAACAAATTTCAGATTTTAATTTCTCCTGGAAATATTGACAAAAACAAGACAGTCCGCATTCATCGCATTTCGGTTTCCGGGCCTGGCAAATATATCGTCCGTGCAGAATAAACCAGTGGTGGGCGATCGGGATCAGGCTTGTAGGGATATAGCGGATCAGCTGCAATTCAGTCTGAAGGGGTGTTTTGGCGTTGCGCGTAAGTCCGATCCTCGCAGCAACCCTGTGAACATGTGTATCAACAGCCAGAACAGGTTTTCCGAAGATCACTGAAGCGATTACATTGGCTGATTTCCGTCCAATCCCGGGAAGGGTTTGCAACAGTTCCACATCATCCGGCATAATTCCATTGAATTTTTCGATCAGGGTCCTGCTCATTCCAATCAGGTTCTTTGCTTTATTGTTGGGGTAAGAACAACTTTTTATCAGTGAATACACCTCTTCCTGAGACCCCTTAGACAATGCAATAGGGTCTGGAAATCTTTTGAAAAAAAACGGAGTAATCAGGTTGACCCTTTTATCGGTACATTGAGCGGAAAGGATCACAGATACCGCAAGCTCATAGGGATCAGAAAAGTCAAGTTCGGTTTCAGCGACAGGACGGTGTTCCTGAAAATAGGCAATCACCCTCCTGAATCTTTCATCTTTCTTCATACTTCGTTATTTACAACAAAAATACCAGAAAAAACTTCCACAGAATAAAGTAAGTTTGCAGATATTTTTTCGGATGAGCGAGCAATATGACCTGATAATCGTCGGTGCAGGACCTGCAGGATGTACGCTTGCGCTTCAAATGGCTGAAACCGGATTGAAAATAGCCATTCTGGAAAAGGATCATTTCCCCCGTAAAAAAATATGCGGAGATGCATTGAGTGGAAAGGTCATGAATGTATTGAAACGTCTGCCTGATCCGGTTTATCATGAATTTCTTCAGTTGAAGCCCAAGGTTCCATCCATGGGAATACGCTTTACTGCACCTGACGGAAAAAACCTGGATCTCCCGTTTTTTATCCGGGATGGCAACCAGCATGATGCTCCAGGATATATCTGTCCGAGAGAGGAATTTGACCATTTTCTTTTTAAACAGCTGGAACGCTTTCCCAACATCAACACCTTTGAAGGAGTGAAGGTTGAGCGCACCATTGCAAATGACAAAGGGGTAATGGTCCACACCGCCTCAGGCTCATTTTTTTCTAAAATGATCGCAGGTGCCGATGGTATAAATTCAAAAGTTCGTTCACTGGTACACCCGCAAAGTATTGAGAAAAAGCACTATTGTCTGGGCATCAGACAATATTACCGGAATATAGGGAATCTTCATCCTGAAAATTTCATTGAGCTGATTTTCTTAGAAGAATTGTTACCCGGATATTTATGGATATTTCCCGGACCCGAAGGGATTTCCAACGTCGGAATCGGAATGTTGCAATCACAGGTATCGGAAAAAAGATTAAATATGTCGGGGCTGTTTAACAAACTTATAACCAGCCATCCACTTCTGGAACACCGATTCCATCAAGCTGAACCCATCGGAAAAACAGAAGCCCACCGCTTACCCCTTGGCACATTGGATATCCCAAAGTCAGGGAACCGCTGCCTGGTTATTGGTGATGCGGCGTTTCTCGTAGATCCTTTCTCTGGGGAAGGAATAGGCAATGCAATGGCCAGTGCAGAAGTTGCTTCCCGTATCCTGAAACAATGCTTTCTTCAAAATACATTTACTTCGGAATTCCTGAAAACCTATGACCGTAATATTGAACGCAGAATTGGTCATGAGATGAAAGTAAACGCGATCATTCAACGGCTTGCCCATTCGCCGGGTTTAATCAACTTCGTGGTTGGCAAAGCACGTAAAAACAAACTTGTCAGTGAATTGCTCCGGGAAATGTATACCAATGCGGATGCAAAAAAGAAACTCACCCGCCCGGGATTTTATCTGGGCTTGCTTTGGAGATAAAGACTTTATCTCAGGATCGTCACGGAGCCATGGAAAATATCGTTTCCATACTGACCTATCCCTTTGAAAACGTAGTAGTACACTCCATCGGAGAGATTCGCGCCATCCCAGTCTCCGCTCTTATAATTGGTCTGATCGAAAACCTTTTTTCCCCACCGATCTACAATGACCAATTCATTGCTTAGGTATACTTCCAGCAAATCAATCTCTTTGTAATTTTTATCCGAAATTTTCTCCTTGATCTCAAATTTATCGTTTTTGCTATCACCATTCGGTGTGATCACATTCGGGATCATCAGGTTCAACACTTTGACCACCACCTCATGCAAAATCGCTGTATCGCATCCGTTTAAATCGGTGAAAGAAAGAAAAACGGGAAAAGTCCCTGTCTTTGCATAGGTATGCGTCACCGGGTTGACATTGGCCACTTTGATCTCATCGCCAAAATCCCATTCCCAATTGCTGATCAGAGGTTTCAGTGAATCTGCAAAATTCACTGTAATGGACGGATTGGTTAAATATACAGTATCCTTTGGCAGGACTGAAAAATCTATTTTCGGGGCTTTGAGCACATCCACATAATAAGCGCTATCTATTGAACAGCCATTGGAATCCGTAACGATCAGACGGAACTTTCCGGGACATAAGCCAAAAACAATGGTATCCTGTGAATGCCCTCCGCCCCAGTGGTAATCAAAAGGCGGTAATCCACCAGAAACAATCGCTTTAAACTGTCCTTTGCACACGCCCGGGCAACCCAGTTCATTGTATCGGTAAAGGGTATCAAACCTCATTTTAGGATGCAAACGAAGGTGAGCCGGGTCACTGGTGTCAGAAGAAATCGAATTACTAACAATACAACGATAAATAGCGGTATCTTTAAGGTCGGCCTTGGGGAAAACTAGCATAGAATCGTTGGCGCCGACCATGTTAAAACCATTGCGCTGCCACTGATAAGTAAAAGGGCCTGCACCGGTAATCTGAGTAGTGAATGCCAGGCTGTCATTGTAACATAAGGTCGTGTCGGCAGGACTGACCACAACCGCAATCTGGCAAACCGAAGAAACAGCGCAAAACAGTAGAAAAGATAAGAGGATGAAAAGTTGTTTCATTAAGGGTTTTAATTCGCGTGTAAAATTATAAAAAACTTTGAAACCGGGAAAAGTATTACCGGAATACAAAAACGAAAGACCTGGTAATTTAGTGTTCACTCCAAATCTAAACAGCCAAAAAGACCGGATTCAGGCCAATTCCTGACAAAAATTCAAAAACAACCGTCTGGCAGGCATTTTGATATAACAAGCATCTGAAAGGAGATTTAAAAATGAATTTTAACAATTTTACCATTAAAGCTCAGGAAGCAATCCAGAAGGCTCAGGAGATTGCACAGACAACCCAAAGCCCCTCAATCGAAAATGTTCACCTACTGAAAGGGATCCTCACGGTGGATGAAAATGTCGTTCCGTTCCTTCTGAAAAAAATGAACGTGAATCTTGGAATTTTCAGGCAGGCATTGGATAAAATTATTTCATCACTTCCAAAGGTGAGCGGAGGAGAATTATATTTATCACAGGATGCAACAAAAGCTTTGCAGAAAGCAACGTCTTTTGCACAGGAAATGAAAGATGAGTTTGTTTCCATCGAACATATGCTGCTGGGACTTCTTTCGGTCAGCGATACGGCATCCGGTTTGCTTAAGGATAACGGGGTAACGGAAAAAGACCTCAAGACAGCCATTAAACAACTCAGGCAAGGCAGTCATGTTAAAAGTCAGACGGCAGAAGAAACTTACAACGCATTGCTGAAATATGCCCGCAATCTGAATGACCTCGCAAGAAGCGGAAAACTTGATCCGGTCATCGGAAGGGATGAGGAAATACGCCGAATTCTTCAGATCTTATCCAGGCGTACAAAAAATAATCCCATTCTGATTGGTGAACCAGGCGTAGGAAAAACCGCAATCGCAGAAGGACTTGCTCACCGGATCATAGACGGAGACGTTCCGGAAAACCTGAAAACCAAACAGATTTTCTCCCTGGATATGGGATCCCTGATTGCTGGTGCAAAATATAAAGGAGAATTTGAAGACCGGCTCAAAAGCGTGGTCAAAGAAGTAATCGCCGCGGAGGGTGAAATCATTCTTTTCATCGATGAAATTCATACCATTGTGGGAGCCGGGGCCGGAGAAGGAGCCATGGATGCCGCCAATATTCTTAAACCTGCTTTGGCCCGGGGAGAACTCAGGGCAATCGGGGCAACCACCCTGAAAGAATATCAGAAATACTTTGAAAAGGACAAAGCCCTGGAAAGAAGGTTTCAGCCTGTTATGGTTAACGAACCAGACACACTGGACGCCATATCCATCCTTCGGGGATTAAAAGAACGGTATGAAACCCATCATCATGTCCGCATCAAAGACGAAGCCATCATCGCCGCGGTTGAATTATCACAACGCTATATCTCCGATCGTTTTCTCCCTGATAAAGCCATTGATCTCATCGATGAAGCTGCATCAAAACTAAGACTGGAAATAAACTCCCTGCCTGAAGACCTTGAGAAAATTCAAAGAAAAATCAGGCAATTGGAGATTGAACGGGAAGCAATAAAAAGGGAAAATAATCCGGAAAAGCTCCTTTTCCTCCATGAGGAAATAGCCAATCTGAATGATGAGAGAAACCAATTGCATGCAAAATGGCAGGCTGAAAAAGATCTGGTTGAGCAGATTCAGACTAAAAAGAAGGAAATCGAAGCACTAAAACGGGAAGCAGAGCAGGCAAACCGCAGCGGTGATCTCGGCCGGGTGGCTGAGATCCGTTACGGCATTATCCCGGGAGCGGTAAAAAGCATAGAAAATTTCAAGGCTAAACTGTCAGAGATTCAGAAGGATGCGCCGATGGTCAATGAAGAAATAGGAGCTGAAGAAATCGCACATATTGTTTCCCGCTGGACCGGAATACCTGTAAGCAGAATGCTTCTCAGTGAACGGCAAAAACTGTTGAATCTTGAAACTGAATTACATATGAGGGTGGTTGGGCAGGATGAAGCCATATCGGCCATTGCTGACGCAATTCGTCGCAGCCGTGCAGGTCTTCAGGACAATAAACGGCCCATCGGCTCTTTCATTTTCCTGGGTACCACCGGGGTTGGAAAAACTGAATTGGCAAAAGCACTGGCTGAGTTTCTGTTTAATAATGAAAACAGCATGGTACGCATCGATATGTCGGAATACCAGGAACGTCATACGGTTTCAAGGCTGATTGGCGCACCTCCCGGCTATGTTGGCTATGAGGAAAGCGGTCAACTTACAGAAGCTGTCAGAAGAAAACCCTATTCGGTTGTTTTATTGGATGAGATCGAAAAAGCGCATCCGGATGTATTCAATATCCTGCTCCAGGTTCTGGATGACGGGCGATTAACAGATAATAAAGGGCGTTTGGTGGATTTTAAGAACTGTATTGTCATCATGACTTCCAACATAGGATCCCAAATTATCCAGGAAAACCTTGAAAAGCTCAACGGAACGAACCAGGAGGAAATCCTGAACCGTACCCGGGAACAGGTATTTGATCTGTTAAGAAAGAACCTGCGACCTGAATTTCTAAATCGTGTGGATGAAATTATTATGTTCCGGCCTTTATCACATCATGAAATTATACAGGTGGTTGAACTTCAGTTAGGCCTGGTCAAGGATATGCTTAAAAAAAATGACATCCGGCTTTCTGCTACCTATAATGCAGTCACCTTGCTCGCAAATATGGGATTTGATCCTCAATTCGGCGCAAGGCCCATAAAAAGGGTTATTCAGAAGCATTTGCTGAATGACCTGTCGAAAATGATACTTGAAGGGAAAGTTGACAAAGAAGCAGAAATCGTGATTGATGAAAAAGACGGGAAATTGCTTTTCAGGAATAAAAAATAGGATCAGAATTCAAGTGTTTTCTCTAAAATACCGGCTTTATAAAACTCTTTTTTAATAATTTTCCCTTTTTCATCATAATAAAGCCATTGCCCCTCCTGATGACCTTTGGAGTATTGGCCTGTGAACATCACCTGGCCTGAAAGACCGAAAGCGCTGAAAGTTGAAGTCTTTTCATTATTCAGGAAACTCCCGCGAAACTTAATTTTTCCGTCGGAATAATATTGTTCCCAGGGACCTGTTTTCAGGCCGTTTTTCCAGGTAAGGCTTTCCGCAATCCTTCCATCGGGATAATAGGTCTTTGAAGGACCATCCTTGATTCCGAGACGGTACCATTCCTCCGCAACCAGAGAGCCATCTGTTTCATTGAAAAACTGCCAGGTGCTATCTTTTTTTTCATTTAAATAATTGCCGGCAGCCATTTTTTTACCATTCGTATAATAGGAAACGGTTCTTGCCTTTTTGCCTCCTGCGCTTATTCTGGATTCCGTTTTCATTTTTCCATCCGGATAATAGTAGTAAAAATAGCCATACGGGATCCCATCTTTGAACTGGCCAATATATATTTTTCTCCCGCTGGTGTCGGTTTTTTTCCAGAGCCCCTGCTTGAGTCCACGAACATCTGTCAGGTTCAAAGTATCCTGACCAAAGCTTAAAACGGAAAAATTAAGGAATAAAAGAAGAAGGAAATTGCGGTTCATAATAATTGAAAAAGTATTTTTGCAAAGCTAAATAATAATTTCCTTGTATACGTTTCCATCAAAACTGCTGGAGAATGCGGTGAATGAACTGGCAAAACTGCCCGGTATCGGCAGGAAAACGGCCTTGCGCATGGCCCTTCATTTACTTAAAAGCAACCAGGCAGAAGTTGAAAATTTCGGCACTTCCATCATCAAAATGCGAAATCACATCATTTATTGTAATGATTGTGGAAACATCTCTGATCAGGAACATTGTGCGATTTGTTCAAATCTGAAACGGGACCACACCCAGGTTTGCGTGGTAGAAGATATCCGTGATGTGATGGCCATTGAAAACACCGGACAATACAGTGGGGTTTACCATGTGCTTGGAGGCATTATTTCCCCCATGGAAGGCATAGGTCCCCAGAATTTAAATATTGAAAACCTTCTTACACGCCTTTCAGGAGGTAACATTGAAGAGGTCATTCTTGCCTTACCCACTACCATAGAAGGGGATACAACCAACTTTTATCTTTACAAAAAACTCCTCCCGTTTAATATAAAACTGACCATGATCGCCCGGGGAATTTCCATTGGGGACGAGCTCGAACATACCGATGAAGTAACATTGGGAAGATCAATCCTGAACCGGACTCTGTATGAAAATTTTATGTCAAGGAAGTAACATTATTTTTCTTCTAACCTGAACAACTCCAATTGATTTACCTTTTCATGATTAAGTATTACTTCAAGCCCGGAATAATTTTCAAGTAAGGGTTTGATCGCCTTTTTGATTATTTTATTGGGTGTGGTTCTTCTGGACCTGCAAAAATTTACCAGGGATTTTTTCTGTTTGGCAGAAACCTTCAGTGTGATGGTTTTATACCGTATTTTTTTTCGTTTCTTTTTAACTTTTTTCCCCGGCATATGTCATTACATGTCTTTAAGTATCTCTTTAAAGTCGGCAATAATTTTTTTGGCCAGGGTGTCAGCCTTTGCCATTACATCACTCTCGGCATAAATCCTGATGATCGGCTCTGTATTTGAGCGTCGCATATGCACCCATTCCCCGTCAAAAAATATCTTAATGCCATCCATGCTGATAATTTGTCTTGAAGCATATTTTTTAACGATCTGCTGAAGAATATGGTCAATATCCAGTTCCGGAGAAAACTCAATTTTATTCTTCGAGATAAAAAAGCTCGGGTACTTATCACGCAATACTGAGCATTTCTTACCTGATTTTGCCAGAAAAGTGAGAAATAGCGCGATCCCTGCCAGGGCATCACGTCCATAATGCAAACACGGATAGATGACCCCGCCGTTCCCTTCTCCGCCGATAACGGCATTTTTAGCTTTCATCAATTCAACCACATTGACCTCACCCACCGAAGATGCATAGTATTTTCCCCCGGCTTGAATCGTTACCTTCTCCAATGCCTGGGTGGATGAAAGATTGGAAACGGTATTTCCAGGAGAATGCTGTAAAATATAATCCGCCACAGCCACAAGGGTATATTCCTCGCCAAAGGGTTCTCCCATTTCATTGATGATTGCAAGCCGGTCGACATCGGGATCAACCACAAAGCCAAGGTCTGCCCTGGTCCGAATGACATGTTCACAAATATCAAGTATATTTTCCGGAAGTGGTTCAGGGTTATGTGGAAATATTCCGTTTGGTTCACAAAATAATAGCTCGACCTGCGTAACTCCAAGCGCATCCAGCAAAGGTGGAATAGCAATTCCACCGGTACTGTTAACTGCATCCAACACAACCCTGAAATTTGCTTCCCGGATTGCATGTATATCTACCAGCGGTAAATCAAGAATTTTATCGATATGCTTTTTTATCTGGGATTCATCGGTTGAATAATGGCCCAGATGATATGCATCCGCAAAGGTAAAATCCTCCGATTCTGAAATGGTTAAAACTTGTTCACCATCTTCCCTCGAAAGAAACTCCCCTTTGTGATTCAGTAACTTGAGTGCATTCCATTGAGCGGGGTTATGACTGGCTGTGAGGATCATCCCTCCGTCGGCATTCAGGTCTGTTACGGCAAGTTCAGCAGTAGGGGTGGTAGTCATTCCAATATCAATCACATCTACGCCGATTCCGAGCAAAGTCCCTACAACCAGATCATTCATCATCCTTCCTGAAATACGGGCATCCCTTCCTACAACCACCTTAAGTTTATTCCCTGGACGGGTTAATTTTAACCAGGATGCGTAGGAAGCTGTAAAACGAAGAATGTCAACAGGAGTCAAACCCGTCCCTGCTTTTCCGCCTATCGTTCCCCTGATGCCCGAAATCGATTTGATCAATGCCATACCATCATTTTAGGCAAATGTAAAGGTTTTCCATTTAAATGGTTAGGGTTGTTGATAAAAAGTGATATCAGGCATTTCCGGAGTATTCCATGTCTCAATTTTTATTACATTTGCACCGGATATGTAAAAGCGGACCTGTTTTCCGCATTCAGGAAATGGAAGAACAGTTTGAATCTTTTTTTGATCAGGAAACCATCGCGCTGGTAAAGCGGTTCGAAGGAATGTTGCTGCTGGAAAACCATTTCTTCTTTGATGTAGATGAATTTGAAGATCTTATTGAATATTATTTCTTCCGCAATGAACTGAATCAGGCCCAAACCTGTATCCGATTTTCCCTTGAGCAGCACCCTGGATGCAACAACTTATTACTCAAGCAAGTTCAGTATCTTATCAACGTAAATAAGGATGCAGAGGCCTTACAACTCCTGGCTGAAATTACTCCTCGGGTAATTCAGGATTTTGATCTCCACTTCGCCCTGGGGAACCTTTACAGCCAGCTTGAAAAACCCGAAAAAGCAATTGCCGAGTATAAACTCGCCATCGGCGGTGAAGAGGATGCGGATGAGTTATATTCAAACATTGCTTTTGAATATGAAAACCTTGGGAAATATGATAAAGCCATTGACTATTTGCTCAAAACACTCGAACTGAACCCGGACCATGAAGCTGCGCTTTATGAGTTATCTTTCTGTTGTGAAGTTTCCCAGCAAACCGAAAGAAGCATTTCATTCTTAAAAGGATTTTTGGATGCACACCCTTATTCCAAAGCTGCCTGGTTTAACCTTGGAATAGCATACAGCAACCAGGAACATTTTAAGCTTGCCATTGATGCCTATGATTTTGTGATTGCCATTGATGAAACATTTGCATCCGCCTATTTCAACAAAGCAAACTGTTATGCCAACATCGGCGACTACCAGCTAGCCCTTGAAGTTTATTTTGAAACTTTCTATCATGAAGAACCTGAGCCCGTTACTTATTACTATATTGCTGAGTGTTATGAAAAGCTAAAACAGTTTGATTCGGCTGTAACCTATTACAAAAAAGCGGTAGGCCTTGATCCTGAATTTGCTGATGCCTGGCTTGGCATCGGAATCTCTTATGATGAACTTGGGAAATCGCGCAATGCCCTGCCATACATTAACAAAGCCATCAAACTGACACCTACGGTTCCTGAATACTGGTTTATTCTGGGAGATATTCAGATTAAATTGTCAAAAATTGAAGAGGGAATCAGTTCATACCGTAAAGTCATAGAACTCGATCCTGAAAATTCCGATGTCTGGTTGGATCTGTCTGTTGTATATGCGGATATGAAGAATTTCGACAAAGCCTGCCTTACACTCACAGAGGGGCTTCACTGGCACGGTGAGCATGCTGATTTTCATTATGGCATTGCCTATTACTTATTCAATTCGGGAAAAATCAAACAGGCCAACGAAGTTCTTTCAAAAGCCCTGGAAATGGATTTTGAAGGACATAAAAGGCTTTTCATCACTTTTCCGGATGCCCGGAATCGTCCGGAAGTTCTTGAAATTATTGAAGGCTTTAAAAAATGACCAAAATCAATCCCAATGATAAACAATGATCTGACTAATTTACCTGAAAGGACAAGCAAGCCCCGGCAGACAGGGATCAATATGATCATGGACAAAGGCCTGAGCACCCGGGAAGCAGAAGATTTTCTGAGCACTTCTGCGGATTACGCGGATTATGTCAAACTCGGTTTCGGAACTTCACTTCTTTCCCCCAATACCAAAGAAAAGGTTAAGGTATACCAGAAATCAAAGGCAAAAGTGTATGTCGGAGGGACTCTGTTTGAAGCTTTTATCATTCGTGGACAATTTGACGCCTACCGGAGGTATATCGACCAGCTCGGGCTCGACACCGTAGAAGTTTCGGACGGATCCATGGCAATGGATCATGATGTAAAATGTGAATATATTCATACCCTTTCCAAGGATTTTACGGTTCTCTCTGAAGTCGGATCCAAGGAATCAGGCATTTTGATTGCTCCAAACCGCTGGATCGAAATGATGCAGAAAGAATTACAGGCTGGTTCAGTGAAAGTGATCGGTGAAGCGAGGGAAAGCGGGAATGTCGGAATATATCGCCCTACTGGAAAAGCCCATGTGGCTCTGATCAATAAAATCCTTGTAAAAGTTCAAAGCGAGAAGATTTTATGGGAAGCTCCGCTTAAATCACAACAGATCTGGTTCATCCGGAATTTCGGAGCCAACGTGAACCTTGGAAACATTGCTCCTTCAGAAGTTATCCCGCTTGAAACCCTGAGACTCGGGCTGAGAGGCGATACATTCTTTCAGTTTCTGCCTGCAAAACTGAAGAAATTTCAACCCAAGTAAATAAATGAGAATTTATGGCCTCATTGGTTATCCCCTGAGCCATTCCTGGTCGGCGCAGTATTTTGCAGATAAATTTTCTCAAAATAAGCAGCAGAATGAATCTTACCGTTTATTTCCCCTGAGGGATCTCCGGGACTTTCCGGCGCTGCTTTCATTATTCCCAGACCTTTACGGACTCAATGTAACCATTCCTTATAAGGAAAAGATCATGACCTATCTGGATGAAATTGATGATACGGCCAAACAAATCGGTGCCGTGAATACAATTAAAATTATCCGCCATCATAATCAGGTTCTGAGCCGGGGTTACAATACCGATGCGGATGGATTTATGAGTTCCTTGCCTTCCGGATTGAGCAATATGAACGCACTCGTTCTGGGAACAGGAGGAGCATCAAAAGCCATCTGCCATTCCCTGCAACAACTTGGAATGAATTACCGCTTGGTTTCACGAAAACCTGAAAATGATCGCATGCTTTCCTACCATGACCTTAATACATCCATTATAAGCAAATTTTTACTCATCATCAACACAACTCCTTTGGGGATGTTTCCCAGGACAGAAACATATCCACCCATCCCCTATTCATTGCTTACCCCCTTCCACTTTCTGTACGACCTTATCTATAATCCGCCGGTAACCTCTTTTCTCAAATACGGAAAAGAAAAAGGCACAAAAGTGAAAAATGGTCTAGAAATGTTAATAAACCAGGCAGATTTATCTTACACGATTTTTCAGTGAAAGCTATGAACCACTTTCCTTGGGTGGCTCCTCATTGCGGACCACTTCAATTTTCAGGTTGGCAACCATCGCAGCAACTGCTCCCACTGCGGCAAGCATCGGAGCAACCAAAGCTCCGATCACTCCAAATGTGACAGGGATTTCGAGATAGACTTTTCCATCTTCATCTTTGATGATCAGCCTCCTCACATTTCCTTCATGGATCAGATGTTTGACCTTGTCGACCAACTCTTCTCCTTTGACCTTAAATTCCTCTTTAATGTTTTCCATAGCAATAATGTTTATGGTGGAATGCTCAAAATTTTTTATTTGATGAGCATTTTAATAAATTTCAGTTTGTTTTTATAGGGCGGATAGCGAAGCGGGATGTCAATCCATGTGGCTTTTTTAAGAACAGACCGGGAATGAGAGAAGGTGCTAAAGCTGTACTTCCCGTGATAATTTCCTATTCCGCTATGACCCACTCCTCCGAAAGGCATCTGTTCATTTGCAATGTGCATCACAACCTCATTGATACACATACCGCCGGATGAGGTTTTTCCAAGTATCTCCTCCTGCTTTTCATCATCCTGTGAGAAATAATACAGCGCCAGGGGCTTGGGATGCATATTAACATACTTTATCACTTCCTCAAGTCCGTCAAATTCCATGACCGGTAACAACGGACCGAAGATCTCCTCCTGCATGATGGAATGCCCCGGGCTGATATCAGTAAGTATGGTAGGAGAAATGTAACGTTCCTGAATATTGACTTCCCCTCCCGTAAAGATTGTTCCTTCATTCAGGAAGGCTGCTATGCGCTGGGTTTTCGCGAATGTTGCAATCCTCGCGTAATCTGGACTTGTTTGCGGATTCCTTCCGAAATATTCTTCAATCTTTTTTTTCATCAATGCAAGTAATTCTGCTTTAACCGAATGATGGACAAAAAGATAATCCGGAGCAATGCAGGTTTGTCCGGCATTGAGAAATTTTCCCCACACGATCCGGCTGGCCGCAATTTTCAGGTCGGCATCCCGGTCAACAATACAGGGACTCTTGCCGCCCAGTTCCAGGGAAACCGGAGTAAGGTTCCCGGCGGCGGCTTCCATTACAACTTTTCCAACCAATGGGCTGCCGGTAAAAAAAATAAAATCCCATTGCTGAGCCAGTAAGGACTGGTTGGCCTCCCTTCCTCCCTGATAATACATAACATATTCAGGCGGAAAGAATTCAGTAATCATTTGCTCCATGATCTCCGCTGTTTCCGGCGTATATTCCGATGCCTTCAGCGCTACGCAATTGCCCGCGGAGATGGCTCCTACCATGGGATTGATTAACAACTGAAAGGGATAATTCCAGGGTGCAATGATCAGCGTCAATCCATAGGGTTCTTTAAGGATCTTTGAATCCGACCAGAAATGGATCATCTGGTTGGTGGCAACTTTTTCAGGTTTTGCCCATTTTTTCAGATTCCTGATATGCAGGTTTATTTCTGCCAGAACAATTCCGATTTCAGTTACGTATGCTTCAAATTTTCCTTTATGCAGATCTTTCCAGAGCGCTTCATAGATACGTTCTTCATAAGCAAGGATTGCTTTTTTCAACGTCCGGAGTTGTAAAAGCCTGAATTCAATTGATTTGGTTTTATGGGTAAAGAAAAATTCCCGTTGCTTCTCAGTCGCAGATTTTACAGATTCCACCATTGCTGATTCTTATTTGGTTTAACACCATCCGGCTTCCAATCAGGATTCCCGTCTTTTTCAAAATTCTCTTTCAAAATTATAACAAATCAGGAATTTTCTTTACTTTTAAATGTTTTGTTTTGGTTTTAGCAAACTATTTTGTAAATTTGCACCCCGTAAAGTTTTATTAAAATATCAATCCAATTTGTCTGAGCAATGAATTTAACTTCTGAAGTAAAGAAAAAAGCATTTAAAGATCACGGAAAGTCAGAGTTTGACAGTGGTTCAACAGAAGCCCAGGTGGCTATGTTTACCATGAAGATACAACATCTGACAGAGCACCTCAAGATAAATAAAAAAGACCTTGTTACGGAACGCTCCCTGGTTCTCATGGTCGGAAAAAGGAGAAAACTGCTGGATTACCTGAAAACAAAAGACATTTCCCGCTACCGTGCGATCATTAAAAAGCTCAACATTAGAAAGTAAAAAAACTATATTTCCTGTTTTTAATCAAAAGAGGCAATTAACAGTTGCCTCTTTTAATATCTGAAAGAAACGAAACACATGAACGGAATTACAAAAATTATTAAACTGGAAGACGGAAGGGAAATTACCCTTGAAACCGGAAAACTTGCCAAACAAGCCGATGGCTCTGTTGTTGTTAAAATGGGCGACACCATGCTTCTCGCCACAGTGGTTGCCATGCAGGAAGCCAGGGAAAACGTTGATTTTATGCCTTTATCGGTTGAATACCGTGAAAAATATGCAGCAGCCGGACGTTTTCCCGGTGGATTTTTCAAACGTGAAGCACGGCCATCTGATTATGAAGTACTGATCTCCCGTCTTGTGGATCGTGCATTGCGCCCACTTTTTCCGGATGATTTTCATGCAGAAGTACAGGTTCTTGTAACTTTGATTTCTGCCGATAAGAATGTTTTACCGGATGCGCTTGCCTGTCTGGCAGCCTCCTCTGCATTAGCAGTCAGTGACATTCCTTTCCTTGGACCTATTTCTGAAGTCAGGGTCGGACGCGTCAACGGAAAATTCGTGATCAATCCCAATATTTCTGAAATGGTGAATGCGGATATGGATATCATGGTTGCCGCATCCATTGACAATATTATGATGGTTGAAGGCGAAATGAAAGAAGTATCTGAAGCCGACATGATCGAAGCCTTGAAATTTGCGCATGAAGCCATTAAAAATCAATGCAAGGCTCAGCTTGAACTGGCTGCAATGGTTGAAAAGTCAAAGGTAAAAAGGACTTACTGCCACGAAAATAATGATCCTGAATTCAAGGAAATCCTCCGTACTGCCACTTATCAGAAAGTTTATGATATGGCTGCTGCCGGCAATGCCAACAAGCAGGAACGTAAAAAAAACCTGGAAGCAATCCGGGAAGAATTTATCAACACCCTTTCTGAAGAAGAAAAAGAAGTCAGGAAGCCCCTGATCCAGCGTTATTATCATGACGTTGAAAAGGAAGCAGTCCGGAATGCCACCCTGGATACCCGGAAAAGGGTTGACGGTCGAAAACTGGATGAGATTCGTCCGATATGGACTGAAGTTGATTACCTTCCTGCCGCCCATGGTTCTGCTATTTTTACCCGTGGAGAAACTCAATCACTCACCACCGTGACCCTCGGATCCAAGCTGGATGCCCAAACCATTGACGGAGTTGTGATAGAGGAGAAGATTAACTTTCTTCTGCATTACAACTTCCCTTCCTTCGCAACAGGTGAAGTGAAACCCATCAGAAGTACAGGACGCAGGGAAATCGGACATGGAAATCTTGCCATGCGCGCATTGAAAAACATGCTTCCTCCGCCAGAAGAAAATCTTTATACCATCCGTGTTGTTTCAGATATCCTTGAATCCAACGGATCTTCTTCCATGGCGACTGTCTGTGCCGGCACCATGGCACTGATGGATGCCGGGATAAAAATCCGCAAACCGGTTTCAGGTATTGCCATGGGTTTGATCACCGACAATAAACGGTATGTTGTGCTATCAGATATCCTGGGCGATGAAGATCACCTGGGCGATATGGATTTTAAAGTCTGTGGAACGCGCGACGGAATCACTGCCTGCCAGATGGATATTAAAGTGGATGGACTGTCCTACGATATTCTTGCCGAAGCACTTGCCCAGGCAAAACAGGGACGTATCCATATCCTTGGCGAAATTGAAAAAACCATCAAGGAAGCCCGGCCTGATTTCAAGCCCTTTGTCCCCAGAATTTTCCAGATGAAGGTTCCCAAGGAATTTATCGGAGCCATCATTGGACCAGGAGGAAAAGTGATCCAGGAAATGCAGCGTGAAACCGGCGCCACCATCGTGATCGAAGAAGTGGGCGAATTCGGCATTGTGGATATTGTTGCCGATAATGTTGCTGCCAAAGATGCAGTGGTAGAACGGATCAAGCGTATTGTTTCTGTTCCGGAAGTGGGTGAAATATACAAAGGCAAGGTTAAAAATATTATGCCTTTCGGAGCTTTCATCGAAATTCTGCCGAACCAGGACGGGCTCCTGCATATTTCTGAAATTGAATGGCGTCGGCTTGAGAAAGTTGAAGATGCATTGAAAGTCGGGGATGAAGTTGAAGTTAAACTCATTGATGTAGACCCAAAAACCGGCAAACTCAAACTTTCCCGTAAAGTGCTTCTTCCAAAACCTGAAGGCAGGTAACATTTGTCCGGAACAGGCCTTAAAAAAGCCTGAACATAATGTAACCCTGACATGGTTTTTACGTAAACGATATACTGAAATCATATCGGTATTAAAATTTGGCAATCGCATGAGGCAATTAAAAATTACCAAGCAGGTTACCAACAGGGAAACAGCTTCCCTTGATAAATATCTTCAGGAAATCGGGAAGGTGGAACTGATCACCGCCGATGAAGAAGTGGCTCTGGCCCAGCGCATCAAGCAAGGCGATATGGCAGCGCTTGAAAAACTGACCAAAGCCAACCTGCGGTTTGTAGTTTCTGTATCTAAACAATATCAGAACCAGGGTTTAAGTCTTCCCGATTTGATCAATGAAGGCAACCTCGGACTGATCAAGGCTGCCCAGCGGTTTGATGAAACACGCGGCTTTAAATTTATTTCTTATGCCGTATGGTGGATCCGCCAATCAATCCTTCAGGCTTTGGCTGAACAATCGCGCATCGTAAGGCTCCCTCTCAATAAAATAGGTTCGATCAATAAAATCAACAAAGCCTATGCCCAGCTTGAACAGCAATTTGAACGCGAGCCAAACGCCGACGAAATTGCAACTTTGCTGGAAGTTTCAGAAAATGAAGTCAAGGAATCCATGCGCAATTCAGGACGACATGTATCGATGGATGCGCCATTGGTACAGGACGAAGACAACACCATGTACGATGTTCTGAAAAGCGAAGAAAATACTACCCCGGATAATGGCTTGCTATATGAATCCCTGAAAAAGGAAATTGAACGTGCTGTTTCAACGCTTACCCAGAGGGAAGCGGATGTAATCCGTTTATATTTCGGTTTGAACGGAAGCCACCCCATGACCCTGGAAGAAATCGGGGAAAAATTTGATCTCACACGCGAAAGGGTACGTCAGATAAAGGAAAAGGCCATACGTAGGCTAAAACACACTTCCCGGAGTAAAATTCTGAAAACATACCTGGGATAAGCGATTTGAACCATGGGTACGCTTATTGCTCCTTCTCTCCTTTCAGCAGATTTTCTTCATCTCGAACGGGATATCGAAATGCTTAACCAAAGTGAAGCCGATTGGTTTCACCTGGATGTGATGGATGGTGTTTTCGTACCCAATATTTCCTTCGGATTTCCACTGATTGAAAAAATTGCCTTGGTTGCCAAGAAACCGCTGGATGTGCATCTGATGATCGTCGATCCCGACGGGTATATTGAGCGTTTCCGCGAGGCCGGCGCACATTTGATCAGCATTCATGTTGAAGCATGTCACCACCTGCACCGTAGCATCCATGCCATTAAAAACTCCGGAGCGAAAGCTGGGCTCGTTCTAAACCCGGCAACACCCGTTTCTTTGCTTGAAAATATCATCTCAGACGTAGATTATATCCTGATCATGTCCGTGAATCCTGGTTTTGGAGGGCAGTCCTTCATAGAAGAAACCATAACCAAGGTTGTAACTTTGAAAGCACTGATGAACCGCAAAAAATCTGAAGCGCTCATTGAAGTTGATGGAGGAGTCGACCTAAATAATGCTCCTGAACTTATACAGGCCGGCGCGGATGTATTGGTTGCCGGAAATGCCATTTTTTCCTCCTCCAATCCTGCTGAATTCATTCATAAACTGAAGCAGCTTTCATAAACTTCTTCCTTTTCATATTTCAGCTTTCACTTTTCCAATTATGCTTCAACTTTTTTTCTAATTTTACCAAAAATTCCATCATTTCATGGACTTTAACGGTGCCAGGGACTATATTCTCCAAAGGCTGGATAAAGAACTTAATCCTGCACTGTATTACCACAGTGTGGCACATACCAAAGGCGTATGGGAATCAACCCTCAGGCTGGCGGAGATGGAGCATGTTGGCGGAAATGAGTTGAAATTACTTGAAACAGCAGCCCTTTTCCATGATTCCGGAATGCTGATCCAATATTCAGATCATGAGATGACTTCTGCGAACCTGGCCTGGGAAATACTTCCGGAATTTGCCTATGCGAATTCTGAAATTGATTTAATCAGCAGCCTCATCCTGATGACCCGGCTTCCACAATCTGCCAAAACCCTGTTGGAGGAAATTCTTTGTGATGCCGACCTGGACTATTTGGGCAGGGAAGATTTTTTCATCCATTCCTTTGAGCTTCAGCTCGAATGGATTCACAACGGAATTAAAAAAACAAGTTTCTCAGAATGGATGGAGGTTCAGTTACAATTTCTTTCTGCTCATCAATATTTTACAAAATCAGCCATTCGGCTCCGGCAGGAGCAAAAGATGAAAAACCTGAGTGAAATTCAAAAACTGTTCAACATCATAAATTATTTATAAATTGTAAATAAAAATATTAAATATGGCAGCAAAACAAAAAATTGAAAAAAAGTACAATAAAATCGTTCTGATTCCCACGGATTTTTCAGAAGTATGTGGAAATGCGATTTCACATGGCGTTAAGCTGGCTCAATTTCTGAAATACAAAGTCTTGATTCTGCATATTATCAACAAGGAAACGATGGCTGCCCTTAAAAAAAAGAATGTAGGGGTAGATTATATCGGAAAACGACTGAAAGAATATCAGAATTATTACGAGAAGAGGTACATGGTAAGCGTGGAAACCCTTGCCCTGGAAGGAAGTATTTTTGAAACGATCAATGAAGTTGCGGCAAATCTCGGAGCCAACCTGATGGTGCTCGGAACCCATGGTAAAAAAGGCCTGCAACATGTTTTTGGGAGTTACGCCCTGAGGGTGGTCATTGAATCTCCTATACCGGTCGTTGTTGTTCAGAAACGATCTTTTAAAGAAGGTTATCATAACATCGTTTTCCCTATTAGCAATGATGTAGAGCCACGCCAGAAAGTTCAATGGGCAAAACTGATGGCAAACCTTTTCAATTCAAAAATTCTTTTATTCCAGCCCCTGGAAAAAGATACCAGTCTGAACAACCGCATGAAAATTATTACCAGGCAGATTGAGGAAGCCTTCGAAAAGGAAAAGATTCCATATCAGATAAACCAGGCCGCTAAAGTCGGAGATTTTGCCAAGCAGGTTATTGCCCATGCTGCCATTCATCACGGGGATTTGATCATGATGATGACCAGGCCGAATATTGATGTGCCCGGGTTCAGCCTTACAGCCTGGGATGAACGCTTGATGTTCAATGAAGCCCAGATACCTGTCATGTGCATCAATCCCATTGATCTTGGCAATTATTATTATGAGTGGACCACACTCGTTTAAGGGAAAAATGGTTTGATGGAACGAGCAGTAGCGGAGTCAAGAATTCGCGAACTTACTTCGGTAATCAACCGGCATAATTACAATTATTATGTTTTATCGAAACCCGAAGTGAGCGATTTTGAATTTGATTCGCTGCTTGAGGAACTCACTCGTCTGGAAAAAGAATTTCCTGAATTCGCCAACCTGGATTCTCCCACACAAAGGGTGGGGGGTGATATCACCAAAGATTTCCGTCAGATTGTCCATAAAAACCAGATGCTCTCACTCTCCAACACCTATTCAGAGGAAGAGATCCGGGATTTTGAAGACCGGATACACAAAATCATAGGCGAGCAGGTTGAGTATGTATGCGAGCTTAAAATTGACGGGGTTGCGATTGGCCTGACCTATCGCCATGGCATTCTGACACAAGCAGTAACAAGGGGTGACGGCATCAGGGGCGACGATGTTACTACCAATGTAAAAACCATACGAAGTATTCCCTTGCGTTTGTATGGAAATGAATTTCCGGAAGAATTTGAAATCAGGGGAGAAATATTTCTGCCCCACGTCAGTTTTAAAAAAATCAATAAAATCAGAATTGACGAAGGGGGAGAACCTTTTGCAAATCCTCGAAATGCAGCTTCCGGCAGCTTAAAATTACAGGATTCATCGGAAGTTGCTCATCGCAACCTTGATTGCTTTCTTTATTATATCCCAAATTCAGGTCTGCCCTTTGCAACTCATTATGAATCGCTGATGGCAGCAAAATCATGGGGGTTTAAAATTTCTGACTTCATGGTCAAATGCAAGACCATTGAAGAGATTTCTGAATACCTGGCTTTATGGGATAAAGCAAGGCAGGACCTTCCTTTTGATATTGACGGGGTGGTTGTCAAAGTTAATTCTCTTCAACAGCAGGATTTGCTTGGTTTTACAGCCAAATCACCCAGATGGGCCATTGCGTATAAATTCAAAGCCGAACAGATATCGACGAAACTCCTTTCCGTTGATTTCCAGGTAGGCCGTACCGGAGTGGTTACGCCGGTAGCCAATCTGCAGCCCATCCTGCTTGCAGGGACCATGGTCAAACGCGCTTCCCTTCATAATGCAGATATTATCGTTTCCCTTGATGTACGCATCGGAGATACGGTCTATGTCGAAAAAGGAGGAGAAATCATTCCGAAAATCACAGGTTTTGATCCGGATCATAGACCTGACACTTCCAGTCCCCTCGATTTCCTGACCCATTGTCCTGAATGTGGCTCAGTTTTACAAAGACAGGAAGGGGAATCAGCCTGGTATTGTCCCAATGAATCAGGCTGTCCTCCTCAAATCAAAGGAAAACTGGAGCATTTTATTTCCAGGCGGGCTATGAATATCGACAGCCTGGGGGAAGGAAAAATTGAAATTCTTTTCGATCATCATCTTGTCAGGGATGTTGCAGACCTTTACGAATTGAATCCGGAAAAATTGCTTGGACTTGAAAGAACTTATGAAAGCACGATAGATAATAAGGAGCGTAAGATCAGTTTCAGAGAGAAAACTGTTGCCAACATCCTGAACGGAATTTCCGCTTCAAAAGGGGCCGGTTTCGACCGGGTACTTTTTGCACTCGGAATCCGCTTCGTGGGTGAAACGGTGGCAAAAAAGCTGGCGGTTCATTTTAAAAATATGGACAACCTCATGAGGGCTGATATTTCCACCCTGACAGAGGTGGAAGAAATCGGAGAAAGAATCGCTTCTTCCCTTTTATCTTTTTTTGCAAATCCTGAATCACAACAACTCATTTCCCGTCTGAAAAACGCTGGTCTTCGGTTTAAAATGGATGAATCGGAAATGAACCGCCAGAGTGATATTTTTCGGGGCCTGACTTTTGTGGTAAGCGGAGTCTTCAGGCAATTTTCACGGGATGAAATAAAAAGACTTATCGAAGACCACGGAGGAAAAATCACCGGGTCTGTTTCAGCAAAAACCAGCTACCTGATTGCCGGAGAAAACATGGGACCGGAAAAAAGCAGGAAGGCCCAAAAATCAGGAATTCCCATTCTTTCAGAATCAGAGTTCCTGTCTATGATAAAAAAAAGAGGGAATGAATTTCCTCCCCTCCTTTTCTGATCAGTTTATTAGTTAACTTTTCTAATGGAACCAGCCCCTGAAACCCGCTGGTCGATCTGCACCGGGGAGCCTTTAAAAAGCACTTTCCCTGCTCCTGAAACTTCGGCATCAAGGCTTTTTGTCACATTGATCTCAGCCTCTCCGGCACCACTTAAATCAATGGAATAAGTCTCTGCCGGCAAATCAAATGCATAAATATTCGATGCGCCTGATAAATCCATATGGACATTTACAGCCATCCCGGAAAAACGGATCTTGCTTGCGCCACTGCAGTCAAGATCAAGTTTCTGCACCGCAATATCAAATCTGGAATCCGAGGCGCCACTGGCATCCAGATTGAGTTCATTCAATGTCAGGCGGTTTTCGGTTTTCAGATCAACTGCGCCGCTGACACTGATTTTATTCAGGTCTTTCAGTGTAATGAAGACCTGCATCACGGTAACGTGGTGAATCGGATGATTTTTCGTATCAATCCGGAGTTCGTTTCCTACAACCACGGTACGAATAAACGGAAGAAGATTCTCGTCAGCTTCCACCGTTACAGATTCGGTTTCTCCCTGCCGGAGATAAATCATAAAAGCTCCGGAAACATCTATGGCATTGAAAGCAGTCACCTTGCGCTCCTGCTTGACCACTTTTCCGTTTCCATTTTCTCCGATAATGTTACAACTTGCAAATAAACTTGACATCCCTATGAAAAGAGAGGCCAGTACAAAGGATTTTAAAAATCTGGTTTTCATAATTTGTTTGTTAATGGTTTATTGTAAAGAAATATTTCCAAATTCACTTTTTACAGTCACTTTTGATGTAGCAGCATTTGTTCCTGCATTTATGGTCCCTTTGTATGCCTTCTCTGTGGGAGAAGTTGAGTGGAGGTTAAGTTTTGCATTCTTCTCAGGGTAATCCAGGTCACAAAAACGCAGTTCAGCATCAAGGACATAGGAGGATTGTTCAGAAAGTCCGATTGAAACATCCCCATATTTATTCCTGATGTTTACTGAGGAAAAATCAGCAGGCATTTCATGTACATCACAACTTCCATACTGGATATCAAGATTAAGACTTTTTTCAATTCTTCCGATCGTCAGATCAGAAAATTTTATTTTACTGTCAATGGCCGATGATCGTTCCATGTCCAGTTTGCCCCCTTCAAAGTTGACATTAAGGACCACGATCTTCTGAGCTTCCAGGTTGGAGAATTTTGAATCCAGACGCAGGCTTCCCGCATAATCCATTTTAAGATTTGAATATTTTAAGGTGACCACTGCTCCCTTCATCCATTTAACAGAGGCATTGCTGAAACTGATATCCAATAGGTTATCAGAATTTCCAAGTTTATTGACTTCCATGTTTCCATATCCCAGGTCAATTTTTGCTTTTCCAAGTACTTCGTTGATAAAAATATCTCCGAATTTGTTGGTCAGATCAAGGCTGACTCCCGCGGGCATGTTAACCGAATAATCAATGGAAAAATGTCCTTTCCCCGGAAATTTATAATTGTCAAGGATTGTCTTTACCTCGACCAGGGAAGGCGAATTGCTAAAGGAAATATTAATACGATCCAGAATTTTATTGGCAAAATTCTGATCACGTGCAGTCACAGTAATCGTAATTTCGAAGGAAACAGATTGCTTATCCCAGTTTGTACATTGCACTTTTCCAAATTTATTATTAATCACGAGCTGAGCATCCGCATTCACCGGAAATTCCTTTTTTATATTGCGGGTAAATTCATCGCTGGCTTTGACTCCTTTGATTCCAAGTAGAAGAATAAAGAACAACAAGAAAAGGCTTATTTTTAAATATGTTTTCATGGCTTCAGATTATGGTTAATGACATTATTTCTTTTGCAGGGATAATTGGGAAATGATTGTATTCAGAACCCCTTCCTTCATTTTCTGGTTCTGAATGATGGCTGCCTGAATTCTGCAATTATTTGGATTCTCAGACAAATTCTTTTCCAGTTCAGCGCTGTTATCATTCAGGATTTTAATTTCTTTCAGGGCCGACTGGCACAGTTCCCGGGCTTCGATACGATCACCGGCAAGTTGATTGATTTTGCCCAGCTGGATGTCTGCCTGCTGATTGTAATATTGCATGGCTTCCCTTACTTCTGAAGGCAATTCGATTACGGCCTGTTCCCTGAACAGACGTGTTTTAATGGCCCGGGTTGATAAATCAAAAACAATCACTGAAACGCTGATAAAGAAAACAATGATCGCAGCAACTTTCAGCGCTGAAATGCCATTAAATAAATGATTTTTTATGGCGGGAGTTTCTTCCAGGCGCTGTTCAAACCTCTTAAAATGTCCTGAGTCGGGCTCCTGATTGTCGAAATCTGAACGATGTGCGTTGATAAAATTTTCCAGTTCAGTCATGCTAATTATATAAGTAGGAATTTTCCATTTCTTTTGTCCTCAGAATCCCTAAAAGCTTTTGACGTGCCCGGGAATAGCGTGTTCTTGATAATTGATTGGATATATGCAAAATCTCCGAAATCTCCTTATGATCGTATCCTTCGAGTAGAAAAAGCGAAAGCACGACCCGGTATTCGTCGGGCAATTGATTCATGGCTGCTTTTATTTCATTAACCTGATATCTGATTTCCTCTTCCCGGTCTTCTTCCGGAACATCAGGAATGTCAATATTCAGTTCATTCAGAGTTAAGGATTCTTTTGTTTTTCTTATAGCATCCAGCGCATTATTTACCACAATCCGTTTTATCCATGAACCGAAGCTTCCTTCACCTGTATAGGAAGAAATTCTCTGAAAAGCGTTTAAAAACGATTCCTGCATGACATCTTCTGCTTCCGCCGTATCTTTCACTATTCTCAAACAGGTATTGTACATGGCTTTGTAATATAATTTGTAAATTTTGAATTGTGCTTCACGGTTTCCCTCCCGACAAGCATCGATCAATTCGTGGTGAATATCAATGAAGGTTCCTTCCAAAATCTCCAATTTTAATGAATAGACAAGGGAAATATTAAAATGTTACAGGTTTGCATAAAAAATATCGAAAAAAGCTAATTTTGCAGCACTTGAAAAAATTCCACATACCAGCTTATTTTTATGCGGTTGCCGCCATGTTATTCTGGGGGATGTCATTTGTCTGGACTTCCATCCTTCTCAGATATTATCAGCCTGTCACGATAATTTTCATTCGTCTGATTCTTTCCGCTGCATTACTTTTTCTTATTATCCATTTTTTTGGGGAAAAAGAAAAGATTTTAAAAAAGGACTACCCATTAATATTGCTGAGCGCACTTTTCAATCCGTTTCTGTATTTCCTGGGTGAAAATTATGGGCTGAAATTTTCCACCCCTGTTATTTCATCGGCCATCATTGCCACCATTCCTGTCTTTTCTCCAGTGGTGGCCTATCTGACTTTAAAAGAAAAACTAACGGTTTTAAATATCTCCGGGATCCTGGTTTCATTTTTCGGTGTTCTTGTGATGCTTATTACACCTGATCTTACGCTTTCAGCCGATATCAGGGGCATCGTTTTTCTATCTGCTGCTGTTTTATCGGCATTATTTTATTCTGTGCTTCTAAGGAAACTTACTTTCCGGTATTCAGCCTTGAAACTGATTGCCTGCCAGAATCTTATCGGAATATTCCTTTTCCTTCCTTTGTTTTTCATGTTTGAATGGAAAGACTTCGTGACGGTCAAAATCAATTCCAGCATTGTGTATTCATTCATACTCCTGGCAGTGTTCGCCTCTTCTGTATCGTTCGTATTCTTTGCACATTCTGTAAAACTGCTTGGGGTGAGCAAGGCAAATATTTTTTCAAATCTGATCCCTGTCTTTACCGCTACCTTTTCTTACCTGATTTTAAGCGAAACACTTACGCTCCAGAAGGCTGCCGGAATTATCCTGGTTATCGGAGGCGTTTACCTTTCCGAGCGGAACAAAAAAAAGACAGGCTGAATCCCCGCTTATTTATTTGTATTTTTGTATTGGGGACTAAGTTAACAAAACATGAAATTCAAACCTGAGAAACTCAAGATAAAAGACCAGCGGATGAAACCATTCATTGACTCTGAAGAGTTATGGAGTTTCATCCATCATCCGAAACCGACAAAAGAAAGGGTCAGGGAAGTCATTGCGAAATCGCTTGCAAAAAACCGTCTGACACTGGAAGAAACATCGGTGCTGATCAATGCCTCCGACCCTGAACTCATCGAAGAAATCAAACAGGGAGCGCGGGCGCTCAAAGAAAAAGTTTATGGTCAGCGCATTGTTTTATTCGCGCCTTTATATATTGGAAATCTATGCACCAATAACTGCGCCTATTGCGGGTTCAAAGCATCGAACCAACAAATCAAACGGCTTACATTATCGGGCGAAGAACTGATCGATCAGGTCAAATCACTGGAAGATACCGGACATAAAAGGCTGATACTGGTATATGGAGAGCATCCCAAATACGATGCATCTTTTATTGCCGGCACCGTGCGTACGGTTTATGGAGTAAAAAGCGGCCCCGGAGAGATTAGAAGGGTGAATATCAATGCTGCTCCTATGGATATTGATGGTTTCAGAATGATAAAAGACGCGGGAATTGGCACTTACCAGATTTTCCAGGAAACCTATCATGAAGAAACCTATAGAATCGTTCACCAGGGCGGGTTGAAAAGAAACTATGACTGGAGGCTGACCGCATTGGATCGTGCCCAGGAAGCCGGAATCGATGATGTCGGTATCGGGGCTTTGTTCGGATTATACGACTGGAGATTTGAAGTGCTGGGATTGGTAAGACATACCAATCATTTTGAAGCAGTTTATAATGTAGGGCCTCATACCATATCTTTCCCCCGTATTCAATATGCTTCCCAGCTTAAAATAAACAAATCCCATTTGGTAAGTGATGCCGAATTTACCCGGCTGATCGCCATCCTGAGACTGGCTGTTCCCTATACCGGACTTATTCTCACCGCACGGGAACCCGCTAAGATCCGTGATGAGATCCTACAGTTCGGGGTTTCTCAAATTGATGGAGGCACCAATATTGAATTGGGCGGATATGCAAAGAAAAAAACGAATGAAGATCAGGACATTGACCTGGAACAATTCCGGATCAACGACAACCGAAGCCTGAATGAGATCATGGAAGAACTGATCGAAAATAAATATATTCCCTCCTTTTGTACGGCCTGTTACCGTTTAGGAAGAACGGGGGAACACTTTATGGAATTCTCGGTTCCCGGATTCATTAAGCGATTCTGCCAACCCAATGCCCTGATGACCATGGTTGAATATCTTGAAGATTATGCCCCTCCCTCCACCAAAGAAAAAGGATACCAATTGTTGAAGGAAAAGTTGGATGAAATGGAAGAAGACAACAATAAACAAAAATTACTGGAAAAAATTCAACTCTTGAAATCAGGAAAAAGGGATCTCTATTTTTGATTTTAACCAATCATTCCATGAAAGAAATTCGAATTCTCGGCTTATTGATTACAGATCGCATTAAGGAAGCCGGCCTCACCCAGAAATCGTTGACAAAACATGCATCTATCATTAAATCCAGGCTTGGATTTCATGAAGTCTCGGAAGAGGTATGCAGTCGTGTGGGCGTAATTATTCTCCAGCTTTCCGGAGAACCAAGCGATTGCGATGAACTGGAAGAAACCCTGGCCCTGATTGGAGGACTTGAAGTCCAGCGTATGGTTTTTGAATATTAATCCTGAATCTATATGGGAAATCGCTCGAAAGAGGGACTCAATAAGGAATTCCGTGATTATTATCTGAATTCAAGCTTGCCCAGGATGCGGCTGGGACTGCTGTTGACCTGCGTACTTTTCCTTGTGTTTGCCCTCATAAATCATTTTCTGTTTCCTGATGCTCCGGGACAAGTCTATTTTTTACGCTTCGGAATCATTGTCCCTTTTATGCTGATATCTGTTCTGGTCATGTATATCAAGGCATTGAGGAATCATTTGCATTTTATCTATATCGTCCTTAATTTTCTGATCTGCATTGTCATTTTTTTAATAGGCGCTACCTCATCCATAGGCCAGAACGGTTATGAATATTATTTTGCTTGGGTGATGCTGGTCATTATCGGTCTCTTTATCTTTTACCGTTTACAGTTCAGAACCCTTCTTATAATTGGCGGTTTACAATTACTTGCTTATCTTCTTGCGACCCTGGTCAATGGCAATTACCTGGCTAACCCCAGTCTTTATATTAACAATCTTTTTTTTGTGGTTTCCATGTTTTCCCTCGGTTTCTTTATGACTTACATCATTGAGAAACTAAATTGGAAAAATTTCCTTCATCAAAAAGCGGTTTCCGATAATTATAAGAAGCTGGTATTGGAAATGAAAGAAAGAAAAGACGTGGAAGCAGCCCTTCTGCAATCAGAACACTTGTATCAGAACACGTTGAATTCAATCCCCGATTGGATTTATGTGATTGATGAAGAATTCCGGTTTGTGATGTTCAATTCTTCACTACAGGAGGAGCATGCACGTCAGGGATATCCGGTAAACTGTGTAGGGAAAAAGATTCACCAGATCTATCCCTTTATATCCTCCGAAACGCTTGAGGAACTGAAACTTGTTTTTCGCACTGGTGAAATCCATCTTGGAGAACAAAAGGTGGACCTTGGGAAAAAAACCATTTATGGTGAAACGCGCAAAGTGCCAATTTTTAAAGACAAGCGGGTAATCCAAGTAATGACCATTTTACGGGACCGCTCAAAAGAGAAGGAGGTAGAAGAACTGAAGCTGAAAAATGCTGAGCAAAAAGAAATAATGCTGAGGGAAATACATCATCGGGTGAAAAACAATCTTGCCATTGTCATCAGCCTGATCAACCTTCAGATCCAAAATAATTCTGATCCTGATCTGTTAAGGATCATGAAAGATATTGAATTAAGAATCAGGTCGATGGCTTTGATCCATGAACATTTATATAAAACCGAAAGTCTTGACCGCATCCCGCTTGCCGATTACCTCCAATCGCTGGCTACAATCATCATGGGGACTTTCAGCGGAAAGCACCTCCACCTGACTACCCATCTTGAAGCCACGGAAGTCAGCATAGAAACTGCCTTACCCCTGGGGTTGATCACGAATGAGCTTTTGACCAACGCTTTCAAGTATGCATTCCCGGATCAAAAGGAGGGAGAAATTCAGATTATTTTATGCAGAGCGGAAAAGGATCAGTATTGTCTTAAAGTAACGGATAACGGGATTGGCCTTCCCGGAGATTTTTCATTTCATACCCAAACCACTCTCGGAATGTTTATAATCCGTCTGCTTGTTGAACAGCTGGAGGGCAGTATCGAAGTTAAAAACTGTGAAAACGGAGGAACCTCCTTTATCATTCATTTTCATGGTCAGATTGATGAGAGAAGTACAATATCAACAAATTAAGCAATTATGAAAAACACCTGGATTTTAGGAATCCATATCACCGGAAGGGTGAAAGAAGTGCAGGAGGTACAGGCTGCCTTGTCAAAATTCGGATGCTCCATCAGAACCAGGCTTGGATTGCATGATACGAATGACAGTAAATGCCCGGTTTGCGGATTAATCCTGTTAGAACTGACAGGGGATCTGAATGAATGTATGAAACTTGAAAACGAGCTTTTAAAGATCGAAGGCCTTGAAGTAAAAAAAATGATTTTCAGCGACTGAGAAAAACCTAAACCAATGTGATACGGGTTCCCCCGTTGTCGATTCCCAGCATGGTGGTTTTGGTAATAATGGTATCTTTCCCTGAATGTTCAACAAAATGAATTGCAGCTTTTATTTTAGGCCCCATGCTCCCATCCGGGAATTGTCCTTCTTTCAGGTATTTTTTCGCTTCCGCAATTGTAATGCGGTCCAGTGACTTTTCCTGGGGAGTATTGAAATTGATACAGACTTTCGGCACATCAGTCAGAATGAAAAATTTATCAGCGTTGATCTGTGAAGCAAGCAAAGCAGATGCAAGGTCTTTATCGATCACTGCATCTATTCCCTGCAGTTTATTCGGCTCCACGTAAAAAACAGGGATTCCTCCCCCACCCACCGAGATCACGATATGTCCCTCGCGGGCAATCTTTTCAATCGTTTTCTTATTGATAATAACAAGGGGTTTCGGTGAGGCGACTACTTTCCTCCAGCCCCTCCCCCTTGGATCTTCCGCAAATGTAGCGCCGGTTTCCAGAATCGTTTTATCGGCTTCCTCTTTAGTATAATATGGCCCCACCGGTTTGGTAGGATTCTGGAAAGCCGGGTCATCCTTATTCACAAGAACCTGGGTGGCAATGGTAATTATATCCCTTTCCATATCCTGAAGTTCCAGAACATTTTTCAATTGCTGTTCGATGATATATCCGATAAACCCCTGGCTATAAGCCACACAGATATCCAATGGCATCTCGGGCAGTCCGTACATCTTGTGACCTGCCGAATTGGCCAGCATAATATTCCCGACCTGGGGACCATTACCATGGGTAACCACGATATTATAATCACGTTTTATCAGTTTCACGAGACTTTCAGCAGTAGAATATGCGTTTCCTTCCTGGTCATCGATCGTCCCTTTCTGATCGGCTCTCAGTAAGGCATTTCCACCAAGGGCAACAACAGCTAATTTTTTCATGGTTTTTAGATTGGGTGGCAAAATTAGGAAAATTTTCCATTGTTTGAGTAACTTCGCCCTCTGATGACAGCCCAAAAAAAAGCCTATCTGTTTGCCTTTTCAGCTATCGCATGCTGGTCCACCATCGGATCTGCCTTCAAAATATCCTTACGTTACATCGATCCCCTTCCGTTCCTGCTATATTCTTCGATGGTGGCCTCCCTCCTTCTTTTTATCATCATGTTGATCCAGGGAAAGATCCGATTATTAAAAGTAATTTCAATAAAAGAGATCCTGGTTTCAGCATTCCTGGGCTTTCTTAATCCTTTTCTTTACTACCTGGTGTTATTGAAAGCATATCATTTACTTCCCGCCCAGGAAGCCGGAACCCTGAATTATATCTGGCCTTTATTCCTGGTCTTGCTTTCAATCCCCATGCTGAAGCAAAAGATCAGCTTTTTCAGTATCATAGCCATTCTGATCAGTTTTTCCGGAATCATCATCATTTCAACACACGGAGAAATGCTTCGTTTGCATTTCACCAGCCCTTCAGGTGTAATCCTCGCTGTGGGAAGTGCAATATTATGGGCTTTTTTCTGGATTTTTAACGTTAAGGACCAGCGTGAAGCAGTCAGTAAGCTATTCCTCAATTTCTTTTTCGGTTTTCTTTACACCTTCATCGCCGTAGCCATAAGCGGAAAACTATCCCTTCCTTCGTGGCAGGGAATAACCGGGTCGATTTACATCGGTTTTTTTGAAATGGGGATTACCTTTGTGCTTTGGCTCAACGCCCTGAAGTTTTCAACCACCACCGCAAAAGTTTCCAACCTCATTTACTTCTCACCATTTATTTCCCTGATAATCATTCACTTTACGGTAGGTGAAACCATACTTTTTTCTACGGTTACAGGCCTGTGTTTTATTATAAGTGGAATAATCCTGCAACAATATCTGAAGCGCTAGGAATAATTATTGTTGTCGCACTTTGCCTCTTCTTTGTAAATTTGCCGGATGATTTCCAGATCGGTTGCGTTTCATCATTTCGGTTGTAAGGTAAATTTTGCAGAAGCTTCTTCTCTTTCCCGCCAGCTTCAGGAAACAGGCTTTGAACTAAGGAATTTCCATGAGATGGCTGATATCTATGTGATCAGTACCTGTGTGGTAACAGCCATAGCAGAAAAAAAATGCAGGGCAGCGATCCGCCAGGCCCATAAACTTAACCCGAAAGCAAAAATTGCCGTAATCGGATGTTTTTCCGAATTAAAACCTGGTGAAATAAGCCAGATGGAAGGTGTGGACCTTGTCCTGGGCCATTCCGGAAAATTTAATCTGCTGCAAGAACTGAAAAAACTGGAAGCCGGTCATGAATATCATGGAGGAATTCAGGCAGAAAACATGCATGCAGCGGATATCTTTGTCCCCTCCTACTCTTTCGGTGACAGAACCCGGACATTTTTAAAGATACAGGATGGATGTGATTATTTCTGTTCCTATTGTACCATACCCCTTGCACGTGGGAGAAGCAGGAGCGACCGGATTGAAAATATCGTTCATACCACCCGGGAAATCATGGATCGTGGTATCAACGAAATCGTGCTGACTGGCGTGAATATCGGAGATTTTGGAAAACAAAACGGGGAGTCATTTTTTGACCTGGTTTATGCCCTTGACCGTATTCCGGGCATCCCGCGTGTACGGATCTCCTCCATTGAACCCGATCTGCTAAGTGATGCGATCATTGATCTGGTAGCAGGTTCCAGGGCATTTATGCCCCATTTTCACATTCCGCTTCAATCGGGCTCCGACAAGGTGCTGAAGTCCATGCGAAGAAAATATTCGCGTGATTTGTTTAAAAGCAGGGCAGAGAAGATCCGTTCGCGGATGCCTTTTGCATGTATTGCAGCAGATATAATTGCAGGCTTCCCGGGTGAAACAGGAGAAGACTTCAGGGATGCACTGGATTTCATCCGTGATCTCGACATCTCCTATTTGCATGTGTTCACCTACTCGAAAAGAGAACATACCCTGGCTGCAAAAATGGAAGGCATCCTCCCCGACTACGTTAAAAAAGAAAGAAGTGATCTTTTGCATCAGTTATCAGACCAGAAAAAGAGACAATTTTATCATGCCAATGAAGGCCGGGAAGTAGATGTCCTTTTTGAATCTGATAGCTCCCATGGTTTTATGTATGGTTTTTCGGAAAATTATCTCAGGGTAAAAACGCCATTCACATCTGAACTAATCAACCGTATCAAACGCGTAAAGCTTGACAGGATGGATGATGAGGGTGTTTTTCTCATTTGAACCAAAAGGTAAAAGGAAAATAAGTTAATATTCAGATCATTATACCATGAAAAAGGATGACAATGGATCTTGAAAAGTTGACCAGGCAGGTTTGTGCGCTTGCCATCGAAACAGGCGATTTTGTTCAATCAGAAGTCACAAGAATAAAATCAGAAGATATTGAAGTTAAGGGCCTTCATAATTTCGTCACCTATGTTGACAAGACCTCTGAAACCAGGATTCTTGAGCAATTAAAAAGCTTGATTCCTGAAGCCGGGTTTATTGCCGAGGAAAGTCCTGACCTTCAGCCAGGGGAACTCAGCTGGGTTGTGGATCCCCTCGACGGAACCACTAACTTTATTCACGCTGTACCGATGTTTTGCATCAGCATTGCCTTGATGGAAGGCAGGAATGTCAGGCTTGGGGTTGTTTATGAAATCAACCAGAAAGAATGTTTTTACACCTGGGAAACTGCTTCTGCCTTTTTAAACGGAAAAGTTATCCGGGTGTCTGAAACCCGGAAAATTGCAGATGCTTTATTTGCAACAGGTTTCCCGTATTATGATTATGGACGGCTCGATGATTACCTTCAGGTCTTCCGTCATCTGATGAAGCATTCTCACGGCATCCGCCGGCTGGGGTCAGCAGCGGCCGATCTTGCCTATGTAGCCTGCGGACGTTTTGACGGCTTCTATGAATACGGATTAAGTCCATGGGATGTTGCTGCCGGTAACCTGCTGGTTCAGAATGCAGGAGGTAAAGTAAGTGATTTCTCGGGAGATAAAAATTTCATTTTCGGGAAAGAGATCATTGCAAGCAATACTTTGATTTACAATGAATTTCTTACGTTATTTGAACAATGGATTAAAAAAACTGACCTATTTCAGGATGGTAAATAAAAATCAATTTTAACTTTTCGGGAATGCTTGTAACGCTCCTTATTTTTTCATGTCTTATAGGCCGATGAACAGAATTTTCCTGCTCTTTTTCTTGTTTTATTTCCCTCATTTATTGTATGCACAGGCAGACAAGAAACTGGTTTCTGCAATATCGGTATCGAAACCCCCTAAAATAGACGGCATTTTGGATGAAGAAGCATGGCTGACTGCTCCGCTTGCCAATGATTTCGTTCAGCGATTTCCATATAATGGCAGACCTGCCACCTTTTTAACCGAAGTGAGGTTTTTATATGACAATTCGGGTTTGTATGTAGGAGCAATGATGTATGATCCCAGTCCCGACAGCATTCCCATGCAATTGGGATTAAGGGATGCCACCGGATTAAACACAGATAACTTTATCCTTGTTCTCAGTCCTTTCAATGACGGGTTAAATTCATTTTGTTTCCTGGTTTACTCCTCGGATGTTCAGGCTGACTTTAAACTGAATGAAGGCGGGCAGAACAACGATGATGACTTCAGCTGGGATGCCGTATGGCAAAGTAAAGCAAGAAAAAATAAAAAGGGATGGGTGGTTGAAATGAAGATTCCTTATTCTGCAATCCGTTTTCCAAAAAAAAACCTTCAGGAATGGGGTATGAACTGCCAGCGTGATATACGGCGTTACCGGGAAACGGTTACATGGAATCTGGTGGATTCAAAAGTTCAGGGATACACCAATCAATGCGGACGTTTGCAAGGAATCAGCAACATCAAACCGCCACTGCGCCTTTCGCTTACCCCTTATCTTTCAGGGTATCTAGAAAAAAATCCAGGGGAACCCGCCTGGCAGCTTTCATATAATTACGGAGCCGATCTGAAATACGGGATCAATGAAAGTTATACCCTTGACATGACATTGATTCCTGATTTCGGACAAGTACCTTCCGATGACAAAATATACAACTTCTCTCCTTTTGAGATCAGGTACGATGAAAAAAGACAGTTCTTTACAGAAGGAACAGAACTTTTCAACAAAGGGGGAATATTCTATTCCCGTCGCGTTGGAAATTTACCCAGGGGATATGATGAGGTTTATTTTTCTTTGGATACAAATGAAAAAGTGACAGAGAATCCCATGCAAACAAAGCTGATCAATGCCACAAAAGTTTCTGGCAGGACAGCCGGCGGGATGGGTATCGGTGTTTTTAACGGGATGTCGGCCAATACGTGGGCCCAGGTAACAGATACCCTCACCGGAGCGAGCCGTAGGGTGATGACACAAGGATTTACCAACTACAATATGCTTGTTTTTGACCAGAACCTTAAAAACAATTCCTATTTTGATGTGTTGAATACCAACTATTATATGCCCACGGAAGGATATACTGCCAATGTGAGCGGCATCGATTTCAAATTTGCGAATAAAAAACTCACCTATGCTTTATGGGGCAATGGTTTCGTAAGCCAGAAATATTACAGTCATCATGCCCCTGATTTCGGATATCATTATTCGCTTGATTTCGGAAAGACCTCCGGTAATTTCCAGTTCGATCTCACCCAGGTTCTGGAAACTCCCGGCTATGACCCCAATGATATGGGTTTCAATTTGGTGAATAACAGGTTCAATAATAAAATTAACCTCAGATATAATATTTATGAGCCTTTTGGAAATTTCCTGAATTCATATAATTCCTTTAGTATTTCATATAATTGTCTTTATGAAGGCTTGAAGTTCACTTCTTTTGAATTTCACGGAGCCTCGAATGCAACCACGAAAAAGCATCTTACATTCGGGATCAATACTGATTTTTCTCCCGTTCCATTTCATGATTACTATGAATCCCGTGTGCCGGGATGGATGTATATTTCTCCTCCTTATGGTAATCTTACCGCATGGATTTCAAGCGACTACCGTAAGAAATTTGCAATCGATTTAAGTCTTGCAGGATATATTTTACCGGCCAATAAATCAACTGCTTTTGGTGTGGGCATTGAGCCGAGGTACCGTATTTCCAATCGGCTGTTCCTGGTCTGCAGCCTGAATTATGAAAAAGTGCTGAATGACGTTGGCTATGTCATGGATTCACTCGATCTTTCATACAATCCGGTCATTATTTTCGGGCGTCGCGACCGTCAGACAGTAGTCAATGTGTTGCAGGCCAATTTTATGTTCAACAGTAAAATGAGTCTTGATTTAAGGGCGAGACATTACTGGGTCTCAGCTCCCTATTATGCATTTTCCCGTCTGAAGCCGGATGGTTCTCTGACTCCGGTGAATTATAACGTTGATCAGGACGTGAATTTCAATTTATTCAATATTGACCTGACCTATATATGGAATTTTGCCCCGGGAAGCCAGTTGTCTCTGATGTGGAAAAATGCGATAAGCACCTTCAATAACGATATAGCCGGTAGTTTCTTCGAAGATTTCGCAAAAACAATCAGTGCTCCTGCATCCAATAGTTTTTCAATAAGAATCCTGTATTATCTGGATGCACTTTACTTCCAGAAGAAAAAAAAGCAATAAACTTTACGGGAGCTCAGAAAACCAGTTCCCAATTCGCTTAAATGCTTCAACCAGCTTAGGACAGTATTCCTGTATAAATGACAGGGAAATTTCCTTTTCCAGGCCTGCTTCCATAGAGGCTTGCAATATTTTTTTACCGTCAAAATCAACATAGGCAATTCTGGCGGTCAGTTCGGTTCCGTATGGTGCAAAATCTTTTCCGGGAAGCATGGCCACACCGGTTTCCTCAAGTATACGCTGGCAAAGGGTGGTGGAATTGAAAATTTGTCGCTGTTTCAATGATTCCCTGTATACTTCGAAATTCGGAAAAAGGTAAAATCCTCCATGGGGCAATGGTATATTTACTTTCATCTCATGAAGCTTTTGGGTCAGATACTGAGCAAGAGCTGCCAGGATGCGTCGAACGTGGACAAGGTAAATGTCGATTTCCTCACTTCGGTTGAAAGCGGTAACCGCGGCATACTGGATGGGGGCTGAGGTAGCGGTAAAGGTTTCGCTTGCAACAACAGCCATGGCATCCATCAGCCATTTCAGGTCAGAAGGAAAGGAAAATGTACCTAAACGCCATCCTCCTGCACCGCACCATTTGCTTAACCCGCTGCTGATGATGGTGCCTTCGGGATAGAATTGGGCAATGGAAACATGTTGCCCCTGATGGTGGATCATACCGTAAATTTCGTCTGAAACCAAAATAACCCGGTACTTCCGGGCAACATCGGCAAGCAGTTTAAGTCGTTCTACCGGATAAGTATAACCAGTAGGATTGGAAGGATAATTAAGCACCAGAATCCGGGGGCGGTCCGGATCTTCCCGGCAGATATCTTCCAGATCCTCGTAACTCAATCTCCAGAAATTATTTTCCCGGGCCGGGGCCCAGTAAACATTTCTGCCAATGATCCGTGCCTGTGGAGAATAAGAAACCCAGCTGGGCGTAGGAATCACCAGGTCGCCGTAATAAACCAGCTGCAGGAGGAATAACAACTCTTTCGAACCGGGTCCGATCAGAATATTCTCAGGATGGGTATCAAGATTTTGGGTTCGTAAATTAAATGAAGCAACCGCTTCCTGAAGCTGTTTCAACCCGCAAACCGGAAGGTAATCTTTTTGATGTGCATTCTTTCTGAGAGATTCGACTACGTTTTCCGGGACTGGAAAAGGCGATTGCCCAAGTCCCAGTTTGAAAACTTCTTTTCCTGCCTCTTGCATCTGGTGCGAACGTTCATTGATTGCCAGGGTGGCGGAAGTTTTCAAGCCCCTGACATTCAGATTCAGGTTTACCGGGATGGAAGTATGATTGTGCTTCATAATTAGAAATAATACCAGATGGTGCGGTATGCGGCAATATCTTCGCCGTCCTGGTCTAAGCGGCTGAGATAGTTATATATTGAAACATCGGTGTAGAGGTAATCATTCACACTGGCAATTTTTGATTCCCATGGATAAAAACGGTAAACACGCTGGCCGTTGCCAAGTATCATAACCGGTTCATGGTCCTGCCAGGCACGAAGATGGGATTTGCCAAGTTTAGGGACGTTGAAAACAGGTTCATCGGTACGCGCGATCCCGGGAAGCAATCTTGCCTCCTCCTTTCTCTCCTGCTCAATACGTGCAATCGGTACACGAAAATCAAGGGTTTCCTCCTTGCCTTTGGTATTGAAGGTATAATAAGGCTCGATACCGGAAAGTTTCAGGGTTTTTCGCAGGAAACAGGTTTCAAAGCGTTTGCTGTTGTAATAGGTAAACACCTGCTGGTTGTATATACTGATGCCTTTCTTTCTTATCTTTTCAATGACCCTGAGGGTTTCTGATGTAATTTCCACAGGACTTTCGAAATGCGTGATCAAGGCAATTTCCCTCTTCCCGAACGCATGGTACTTCGCCAACAGATCCAGAAGCTGATCCGTGAAACGCTGGGGAAGTGTCACGAGCATCCGTGTCCCGATCCGGATGCGTTCAATATGGGGGATGGCTGCTACCCTGGAAATGATTGAGCCGATCCGTGCATCAGAAAGCGTGAGCGGATCTCCCCCGGTGATGAGGACTTCACTGATCGCCGGATGTTCTGCGATCCATGCGATCGCCTTCCTAATTACCGAGGTTGTAATGGAAGCTTCCTCCATATCCTTGATTTCCCAGTTTCGCTGGCAGTAAACGCAGATCTGGGGACAAGAGTCGAAAGGTTTCAGGATCAGGATCTGGGGATATCTCCGTGTTATTCCTTCCACAGGACTGGTGGACTGCTCCCCCATGAAATCCATATCAAGGCCTTCCTCCCGGTTTTTTACAATGTTCTCACAATATTTGCTACCAGGAATAACCATAGACCTAACGAGGGTATCTCCGGATGTTCTTCCATTCATATTAAACAGGGAGAGGTAATAAGGCGTGATTTGAAATGGAAGATGATTGGCGGTAGCAGCCAGTACACCTTCCTTTTCATCTTCCTCAAGAACAACCAATTCACTGAGGGTCTTATGGTCTTTGATGATATGCCTGAGGTGCCACTGATAATCCTGCCAGTCAGAATCTGTTGAGCGGAAATGATCCAGTATCTTATTCTTCATTTTCCTGCGATCCTTTTCAATTGCAGGATCTGTTCCTTTAATGAAACGCCCGAAATGATGCAGTAACTGATGGGAATAAATATCGAGCTTGTCAGACCGGGTTATGGCAGCTTTCCGGCCAGTTTCAACAAGGGTTTCGGTGCCTTTTTCAAGATTGGACTGTCCGGTGATTCCCTGGAACAGGTATATAAATTCAGCAAAAAAACCCTCCGACAATTCTCCGGTGGGATAATGGGAATCGCGGGCGATGTTAAATAAAACTTCCAGGGCTGAAAAATTCGTAATTTTCTCGTTTTCAGTACGGATTACGTTTTTCAGAACGCGGATGCACTCCTTGGCATTGTTTCGTTCAATGATATGTAAATCATGGTAAACGAGGTCCGAAAAAACATTGTAGTAACTTCGTTCCAGATCGTTCAGATAAAGAAAGAACCGGTCGCGGGCCATGCTCAGGTCATCAGCCTCCGTTAATATTTTCCTGATTTCCGGGGTCACCTTCCAGAGCATCTGAATCAGCTCCTTTTTCTTATATTTGATAATATTTTCAATCATGTTTAATCAAATCTGGAACCCTGAGAGCACAAGTTAGGATTTTTTTTTGTAACGGCCATGATAAATGGTAAATTTGTTAATCTTCAATAGTCAGTAAACATGAACGTAAGTACACTTATTATTAAATTTTTTAAGGACCGTTTTAATCTTGGAAAGAATAAAGAGGAATATGGAGAGGTAATTGATTCTATTACCAGGAACATCTATTTCAGGGGGACAAATCTCTGGGTTTTGATATTTGCCATCTTCATTGCTTCCATCGGGCTTAATGTCAATTCCACTGCGGTCATTATTGGCGCCATGCTTATCTCACCCCTGATGGGTCCGATCATGGGTATCGGACTTGGAGCCGGTATTAATAATTTCAAGCTGATCAGGGTTTCAACGTATAATTTTCTGATTGCTATCGTAATCGGCCTTATGGCTTCCACTATCTATTTTTTTCTGACCCCATTGAATGAAGCCCATTCGGAACTGCTTTCAAGAACAACGCCCACAGTGTATGATGTGTTCATTGCATTGTTCGGCGGACTTGCAGGGATCGTTGCCACTTCCAGCAAGGAAAAAGGCAATGTAATTCCCGGTGTGGCCATTGCCACCGCTCTCATGCCCCCGCTCTGCACAGCTGGGTATGGTCTTGCAACAGGAAATATCTTTTTCTTCCTTGGAGCTATTTACCTGTTTTTTATAAATTCCGTATTTATCTGCCTTGCAACATTTCTGATCATCAGGTTCCTTCGCTTTCCAAGGCATAGGTATCCCGATCAACGCACAGGGCGCAGGATGAGGCTTTTGATCTGGATGATCGTGATCCTTACTTTCCTGCCCAGTGTTATCATCGCATATTACATGATCCGCAGGAGTATTTTTGAGTCCAACGCGGTCCGGTTTATTTCAAAAGAAATGATGTTTGATGGCAATACCATTATCCAGAAGGATATTGATGCAGGTAACAGGAGTATCCAGATAGTTTATGTAGGAAAAGGAGTCAACCCGGAACTGGTTGAAAATGCAAGGAAAAAGCTCGCAGATTATCATCTTGAAAGAGCAGACCTGAAGATAAATCAGGGTTTGAAAGAGCTCAGCGCTTCAGATATAACCAGTATGAAATCCCAGATCGTTGAAGAGCTGTACAAAAAAAACCAGGAAGTATTGTTATCGAAGGATGAAAAAATAAAGCTGCTCGAAAAGGAATTGTCAAAATACCAGTCGGGCTATTTATCAGGGACGGTTCTTAACGAGATCCGGGCGCTATTTCCTTCGGTGGAAGAGGCTTTTTTCACCAGAGCCTTGCTAAGCACAAAGAAAACGAAAGCCCCTGATACCGTGAACCTGGTCTACCTGAAATTCAACAGAAATATGCGTAAAGACGACATCCGCCGGCTCGAATCCTGGTTACATGAACGGATTTCGGGTGATAAGATTAAAATCATTATAGAGAAATAATTTATTATGGTCAACATCCTTTTAATAATCGTTTTTGTCACAGGATACCTGGCGATCATCATGGAGCATAAAATCAGTGTGAACAAGGCAGCCAGCGCCCTGGTTGCCGGAGCGCTGGTCTGGACCATTTTCATCCTGTACAGTCCCGTAAAGGAAATGGTGACCAGAGAGATCGGAGAACATATGGCGGATATCTCAGGAATTCTTTTTTTCCTGATGGGTGCCATGACAATCGTTGAACTGATCGATTCCCATGATGGATTTGATATCATTACCCAGCGAATCTCAACCCGGAACAAACGAAAGTTAATATGGATTATCAGTCTGATTACTTTTTTTCTTTCTGCCCTCCTTGATAATCTCACAACAACCATTGTAATGGTATCCCTCACGCGGAAGCTCATCCAGGAGGAAAAGGATCGCTGGTTTTTTGCAGGAATCATTATCATTGCCGCCAATGCAGGCGGGGCCTGGTCGCCCATGGGCGACGTTTCTACCACCATGCTCTGGATAGGTCAACAGATCACAGCCATTAATGTTATCCACAAGCTCTTTCTTCCCAGTTTGGTTTGTATGCTGATTCCCCTTATCATCGCTACCTTTATGGTAAAACCCGGACTTGCTGAACCTTCCGTCAAGATCGTTACAAAAAAAAACAACATCTATGCTTTTGAAAAAAACCTGATCTTTTTTTCGGGGATGTTTGCCTTATTGCTTGTTCCATTCCTCAAAGCCATCACCCATCTGCCTCCCTTTATGGCCATGCTGCTGTCTTTAGGACTTATGTGGGGATTGACAGAAATCGTTCACCGGAGAAAACATGAGGAAGAAAAAGGAGCCTTCTCTGTAGTTCAGGCGCTGAGAAAAATAGATACTTCTACCATTCTCTTTTTTCTTGGGATTCTGCTTTGTATTTCGGCGCTCCAGTCTTCCGGTATACTGATCACATGGGCCGAATACCTGATGGTACAGATTCCAAACCAGCAAGTTACAATTCTGATCATCGGCCTGCTTTCGGCAATTGTGGATAACGTTCCGCTGGTAGCCGCCGTGCAGGGAATGTATCCCCTGACACATTATCCCACCGATCATTTTTTCTGGGAATTTTTAACCTATGCTACCGGAACGGGGGGAAGTGTTTTAATAATAGGTTCTGCTGCGGGCGTAGCTGCCATGGGAATGGAACGAATCACTTTTTTCTGGTTTCTGAAACGTATTGCGTTTCTGGCCCTTCTGGGATACCTGGCCGGTGCTGTTGTTTATATCCTGATGTTTTGATTGTTGTTGTAAAAAAGGTGTTCAGGTAAGCATCACTTTTTGTAACAATGAATACAATACATTTTTATCCACCGGTTTGGAAAGATATCCCTCACATCCTTCATTTAAACATTTTATCTTATCTTCAGGGAATGCATAAGCCGTCTGGGCAATTATTTTAATCCTTAAACCTCTCTTTTTAATTTCCAATAAACATTCCTGACCGGATTTCCTCGGCATTTTAATATCGAGTAAGATCAGGTCGGCTTTTTTTTGCTCGAGGAAGTCCATCAGCACTTCTCCGTTTTCCGCATGAACAATTTCAGCATTCGTACCATCAAGGATCTGCCTTAAATATAAAAAGGAGTCATGGTCGTCCTCCGCAATAATGATGATTTTTCCCTGGAGGTCAGGTTTTTTGGCTTCATTTACCGCTGGTTCCTGTTTGCCGGTACCAACCGGAACACAGGGTATGGTAAACGAAAACACAGAGCCTTTATTCATTTCAGAACTGACACTGATTTTACCCCCCATTTGTTCCACAATTCCTTTAGAGATGCTTAACCCCAACCCGGCCCCTTCATGAAAATCATTCTCTTCGGCCTGGCGGAAACGTTCGAAGATCATCTTCTGCTTTTCAACCGGGATACCGGTCCCGGTATCCCTTACAAAAAACTCAAGCCAATTTTGTTGTTCTCCTGCTATATAGGCGACTCCAACTTCAATCATTCCCTGATGGGTATATTTAATCGCATTTGTGATCAGATTGATCAATACCTGGTGCAGCCTCGTTATGTCCGTTGTAATTGATAAACCTTTCAGTTCATCTGCAATGTTAACCTGCAACTTCAGGTCAGGGTTAAGCCTCAATACGCCACTGTTTTGTATTTCGTCGATCGCATTGGTAATTATTTCTGACAACAGGCCTCCGGTAAAAAATAAATTCAGCTGCCTGGCCTCAAGCATTGAAATGTCAATGATATCGCTGATTATTCTCAATAATCGCTTACCGGAGGATTTGATCCTTTGCACAAAAACTTTTTTATCTTTCTCTGTAATATTGGGATCTTCCAGCAAACCAGAAAATCCGAGAATCGCATTCATCGGAGTCCTGATCTCATGGCTCATATTGGCCAGAAAAATCGATTTCAGCCTGTCGCTTTCTTCAGCACGTTCTTTTGCTATAATCAGTTCATTTTCTGCTATTTTGCGTTTCGTGATGTTGTTGATACTGGATAAAACAACCTGTCTGTTCTGAATGCTTATAATTTCTGCACTGAAAAGACCATAAATAAACTCCCCTGATTTAATTTTAAACCGGTATTCATTACCTGAAACCTGTTGATTCATTTTCAGTTCTGCAACAACCTGGTCACGCTCCTGAGGGTTTAGCCAAAGGTGAAGAGCAGCGGTTGTTTTACCAATTACCTCCTCATATTGAAAACCCGTAATCGACAGGAAGGCATTATTCACATCTATGATTTCACCGCTATTTATTTCTGAAAGAATAATAGCATAAGGTGCCGATCTGAAAGCAATAGAGAATTTCTCTTCACTTTCCTTTAATCGCTTACTTGCATTTCGTTCAGCCGTCTGATCCCTGAAAACCAACACAACACCCTGAATATTCCTATCCCTGTCAAAAATAGGAGCTCCGGAATCAGCAATTGAATATTCATTACCGTCCTTCGAAATTAAAATCGTATGGTTCGCAAGCCCAATAAGCAGACCTTTTTTTAATACCTGCTGTACCGGATTTTCAATTTTCTCACGGGTTTCTTCATTGATGATGTTAAAAACTTCATCAATGTTTTTTCCTTTTACGTCACGCTCTTGCCATCCGGTAAGTAGCTCCGCAACCGGGTTCATTATGTTAATAATTCCGTCTTGCCCGGTGGTAATTACTGCATCTCCAATGCTATACAAGGTAGCCAGGTACTCCTGTTGAGTAGTCCAAAGGGATTTCTCTTTTTCATACAGGGTTTTATAAACATTTCTCTGTCGGTTAAAATAAATGTTTCTGGCAACCACAGCCATTAAGAGAATGATAATAACCAGGATTATTAAAATCAGGAATCCTCTGACATGAAGTTCGCTCAGCATTTCTTCAGCGTCGATTTTGCTGATCAGGAACCAGGGAGTCCCTTTAATTCCGGAGATGTAGGCAAACACCTTTTTCCCATTGTATCCTGTTCCGTCAACCATGCCCCTCTTCCCCCGGATTGCCTTTACAGCAGGATTTTCAGTTTCAGAAAGGGCAATATGGAATTTTAAGGCAGCATTCTTTTTACTTTTTAAATCGTTTAAAAAGACAACGCTATCGCCATCTTTCTCTAACAGATAGGTTTCAGCAGTTCTACTTTTAACCGGCCAGTTCTGGATGAGGGGATACAGAAATTTTGCAGGATCATTCTGGAGAACCAAAAAAGCCAAAGGTTCTTTATCACTGCCCGGTACTGGAGAAATGGTAACTGTATAAATTTTTTTATCGGATTTACTGTATTTAAAATCACTCATTATCACCGACTTGCTTTCTATCACACGAAACAGGTCCGGAAGGAATACTGAATCAATTTTTTTCGGGTCATCAATGGCCGCAAGCAGTACATTTCCCTTATTGTCTAAAAGGTATATCTGCTCGTAATGGTAGAAATTTTGCAACAGGGCAAATCTCTGTTGAATTTCATTTATTACAGATTTGTCCTTGGAACCGGTAATGATTTTCCAAACGGCTTTTTTAAAAGCAGGACCATTTGAGGTATATTCTGCATTCGCTTTTCTCTCGTCTTGCCATTGAGCGACCTCATTGATTTTCATAGTCGCAATGGAAATCAGGTCCTTTGTCTTTTCTTCCCTGATTTTTTCCTCCCCAAATTTATAATAGATCGATCCCCCGGCGACAATTATTACGACTAACACAATGATCCACAAATAAATACGACCATTGGCCATTTTACTTTTGCTCGATGAGTAAATCATTGAATGGTTATGTTAAGAAAGCGTTACGTAAAAATACATAATAAATTTCCGATCGTAATCAGAAATTCTGAAATATTTTACATGTCAGACAAAATACATGGAAAGGAGTGTCAGGAACCCTGGTTTTCATTGGCTTTCTTTTTTATTTTTTAAGGTCATCAATCCAACCATCATGATCAGGGCGGTAATAATGATAACCTGAATAATAAGAGACCTGTTAACAAGGATAATATGCTGAGATGTTCCTATAGAAAGGAATAACAGTATCGTTATAAGTCCCCTTGGAGCTATAAATAATAATGGCCTTAAAGGAAGTCTGGATAATTTAAGCTGGATTGTCCGGAAACTGAAAATAACAAACACGATTACCAGGGACCAGATCAGGGTAGAAGTATCCAGGATTTCAGATGTCTCAAGCAGGTAGCCGAACAGGAGAAAAAATAATGCCCTCACTAAAAAAGTTCCTTCAATAATAAGTTCTTTGAATTTCAATACTTCTTTATTAAAGATGTCGGGTCTGAGTTTTTCAATCCATTTCCAGTGTTTCAACTCATCCAGATTACCTATAAACAAGCCGAAAAGCAGGATGAAAATAAGGCCTGGTAAATGGTAAATCAATGAAATGGCATAAATTAAAATTACAAGGAGTATAATGGGAACAAATTTAATATGATGTTCAATCTTGCTTAATAAAAACGAAAGCCCGATCGTAGCAATAAAAGAAACAACAATAATGATCAATATTTGTACACCAAAATGCCAGAAAGAAAGATTGCCGTGATTATTGTAAAGGATGATGAAATTAAAAAACAATACACCCAGAATATCCGATATACTGCTTTCATAAATCACAAACTCCTTTGCCGATGATGTTAGATTTCTCACACTCGGAATTGCGATGGCACTGCTGATAACACAAAGCGGAATAGCATTGATAAGGCTTTCATTCATGGAATACTGCCCGAAGTACCGGAACATAAATGCAAGTAAAAATGCCGTTGCAAGCATTGGCAGTAAAGCTCCGAAGAACGATTTTCTGATCAGCCCGATCTTTGATCTGTTCAACTCAAGTTCCAATGATCCTTCCAATACGATCAGGATAAGCCCGATTGTGCCCAAAATCGGCAGCACTGAGGAAATATCCGGGAGTTGAAGATCCAGGAGATTGGTAAATTGCCGTACGATCCAGCCTAAAAGCAACAACAGGATTACAGATGGAATCCTGGTCCTTGAGGAGGAAAAGTCGAACAGATATGCAATCAGCAATAATGAACAGAATGTTATTATTATTGTAATCGTCATGGATGGCGAATATTGATGGAATTAATTAAAAAATCGTCAAAGGGACCTGAAAGATTATCATCTGCTCAATTTTTCTGCAAATTTCCCGATGGTCACGCCCTGAATTAAAATCGAGAAACACACAATCACATAAGTTATTGTAACCCAGATATCCCGGTTGAATTCCGGTTTTATTGAAAGGGCGAGTGCAATGGATATGCCTCCTCTCAGTCCGCCCCAGGTTAAAATAAGTAGCGTCCTTCTGGTTATTTTTTCTTTTTGTCTGATGGCTATCGAAGGGATCCACACCGATATATACCGTGTAACGATTACGATAGCGATCAGAATAAATGCAACAATAAATATTGTTTGATTGGCCTGGATTACCAACAATTCTAATCCGATCAAAACAAAAAGTATAGCATTCAGAATTTCGTCTATCAGTTCCCAGAACTTATCAATATATTCGGTGGTAATAACCGACATGCCAAAATTCTTACTGTGGTTCCCGGTAATCAATCCGGCAACTACCATGGCCAGGGGACCGGAAACGTGTATATAATGAGCCAATGTATAACCTCCCATAACAATGGCTAAAGTAATCAGCACTTCAACCTGGTAATTGTCGATACTTGCGAAGAGTTTATAGCCGCATAATCCCAATACCATACCTAAAATGATTCCCCCGAATGCTTCCTGTCCGAACAACAGGAAAACGCCGGCAGTTTCAAATTCCACGCCGGGTTGTGCTAATTTTAAGATTGTAATGAATATCACTACGGCAACACCATCATTAAAAAGAGATTCGCCTGCTATTTTCGTTTCAAGTGATTTTGAGATCCCGGCCTTTTTAAGAATGCTTAGTACAGCGATCGGGTCGGTCGGAGAGATCAGAGCGCCGAACAACAAGGCATTGATCAGACTTACTTTGATGTCAAAAAAAATCAAGAGGTAAAAAGCTGAAAAACCAATGATAAATGTGCTGAGAATTACACTGATGGTCGAAAATAGAATTATAGTCAGCTTTTCATTTTTTAAATCCCCATACCTGATGTTAATAGCACCCGCAAACAGCATAAAACTTAACATGCCTTCCAGTAAAAGTTCGCTGAAGTTGATGCTGTTCAACCTGATGGCGACCCAGTCTTTGAAGGAAGGGAAATAAAATCCGGCAAGGAGGATTAATAATGAAAAAATCAATGAAACCAGCATTAAACCTATGGAATTAGGCAGCTTAAACACGCGGAAATTTATATAGGCAAACCCGGCCGATAAAACGATAAGAATTGAAAGCAAATGAAATATGCCCATAAGCCTTTTAGGATTTTTATTTGTCTATATGCACCACCCTTTGCGGAAACGGAATTTTAATCTTATTCAATCTGAACAATTCAAATATTTTTATCCTGATTTCGCTCTTGATGTTTTCAACCCTGTAAACTTCTTCCGACCAGAAGAACACAGAGAAATTGATGGATGATTCTGCATAATCAGTAAACCGGACAAAAGGGATAGGGTCTTTTAAAACGCCTTCCTGATTTTCAACTGCTTCCTGCAGTATCTTCATAACCAGTTTAACATCCGAAGCATAGTCAACGCCTACATTCACTTCAAATCTAGAGGCTATATCGCTGTGCGTCCAGTTTATTAATTGATTTCGGGTAAGGTCGGAATTGGGCAGAATGATGTATTTATCATCCCGGGTCAAAACGGTGGTGGTTCTTAAATTAATTTCCTGAACCTTGCATACCAATCCATTAACTTCAATGATGTCATTAACTTTGATAGATGAGTCAAGTAGAAGAATAACGCCTGAAATAAAATCGCTGAAAAGATTTTGCAAACCCAGACCGATTCCAACCAATAGCGCTGCTGAACCTGCCAGTAAAACCGATAAATTAAATCCAAGTATCTGCAAGCCAACAACAAAAGAAAATACCAGCGTAAAATATTTAATTAAACTATAAATCGCGAATTTCTTGGCTAACTCAAAAGTTTTCACCCTGTAAACCGCTTTTTTTATAATTTGCAGGAGAACAATAATTACCAGGAAAAACACAATGAAAAAAAGGATGGATGATACTTTCAGGCTTGTGTTTTCAAACTGAACAATTGTAAAATCGAAAATATCTTTGAGCATAGCATACTTTTTGTTAAACCAGAATATTTATTTAAATCCGCATCGCATCCCTACATAATTAATCTGACTCCTCCCAATTCTGCCACCCGATAAGAGAACCGGTCGCCGGGTGAACCAATAAACATAAAGTTTTTAGGAATATTCCACTGAACAGACAATTCTTCGATAATTTCCGGACCAAATACACCGACGATTTCAATAAACTCGATATCAATTTCAGGATAAGCCCGGTCGAGGACTTCGAGGTCTTTCCTAAGGAGTAGGTTGTCCTCTCCTTCCTTTTTGATATTCACGATTTTAAGTTTTTTTGTCGTTTCATTGCCTTGAACATATTGCATTACCTTATTCAGTACTGCCACATTATCGCCTTTGGTAAAAAACACAAACTCCTGTGAACTGATTCTCCGGTTCAGTTTCAGCAAATAATGGTTACTAATCACGACAATTCTTCGAAGGTGGCGGTAAAAATATTCCAAAGTTTCGATTAACAGCTTAACAATAAATGACCTGTTCAGCATCAGCACAATAAAAAGAACGGCAGGTACAAGATACTTTAAAAAGGTAATGAAGGATTCGGGGTTTAAGCGAATATTCCCAAAAAACGCCAACGCAACCAGCATCACGGCGAGAACCACAATGAAACCCTTTGCCCTTTCTGGTCTGGGAAGTTTTTTTCGCTTGATTTTCAGCAATAAATTCCCCAGTCCGAACAAACCCATCACAAGAAGAAAAGAAAAAGTATAAACACCCGCAAGCGACCTTAAATTTCCGCTGGTAACAAATAAAACCGAAACACATAAAATAAAAAATGCCATCACAATTCTGTAGTTGGCTCCTTTGCTATTTTTCTTTAAAAAGAAATTAGGAAGGACCCTGTCAAGCGTAATACGCTCCAGTAATCCTGAAACCCCGACAAAGGAAGTCAGGACAGCGCCACATAATACCAATACGGCATCAATCGAAATAAGAAAGGCTAACCCGTCACCTCCGGTTTTTTTGCCTAAAAAAGCAAGCAGGGATTCTTTATGTTCACCGACAACGGCAAGCGGGATAATGCAAATGGCTATAAGCGCAAGAACCGGATTAAAAAAACTGACTACAGCCCACATATTACGCAGGGTTTTTGGAAATACCCCATATTTTTGTTCTTCAACAAAATTTGCTGAGCTTTCAAAGCCTGAAATGCCTAGCATCGCTGCAGAAAAACCGAAAAACAGGGCATTGACCATGCTTCCTGAAGCAATGGGAAGATGCCAGTTGACCGATAAGGTCTCCAATCCATTGTTGAAAAGAAACCAGGCAGCGCTTAAAAGCAGTAAAGCCAGGGTGCCCATATGGACCAGGAAAATGATTACCGCTACCAGGGCTGATTCTCCGATTCCCAGAACTGTCAATCCTGAAAAAATCAGTAAAACAACGATGGTTGCCAGGGTAATATTCAGTGGATGCAAAATTCCGCCAAGGTAGTGCATGGCCTCGGTGGCTGAAATAACGGCAGTAGCCATATAAGATAAAACGGTAAGCGAAGCGGCCAAAGATGCCAGTCTTTTGGTAGAAGTATTCAACAAAACATTATAAGCGCCCCCGTTCAGGGGAATCGCACCCACCACTTCACCATAGATTTTCCTGAAAAAAAACAGTACCAGGGCTACGATCAGCAATGATATCCAGGCAAACTGGCCTGCGTAAATAATGGTGAGGGCAGACACATACAGGCAGGACGAACTGATATCATTTCCGCAAATAGCGGTAGCCTGCAATTCGTTTAACTTTTTCTGAATTTTTGTGTTCATGAATTGCTGTTATTCTGCAGGTCCCTTGCTCACATTAATTTTAAAACTCGGAGCCTGATAATCTTTCGGTAAATAACTGGCAGGAATGGACGTCATATTTCCATCTCTTTCCGACCGGTAATGAGGAGAAAGGATTTCGATTCCTCTTTCATTACAGACGTCCTGGATATTCTGGTGAAGGGAGGAATAGATTGTCGCTTGCTTATTAGGCTCCTTGATATAGCCATTGATCTGATAGGAAACATAAAAATCATCCAGGCTGGTCTGCAGAACAAAGGGAGCCGGCTCATGAAGGATTAACTCCGTTTTCAAGGCTGCATCCATCAATGCCTGGTGGATATCCCGCCAGGGCACATCATAACCAATGGTCACAGTCGTATGTATGATCAGCCCTTTATCGGGTGCGTCACTGCTGTAATTGACCGTATGACTGTTCATAACCGTTGAGTTTGGAATTGAGATTACCTCATTTTTAATCGTTCTTATCCTTGTTACCAACAGGGATTTTTCAATTACATCACCCACAACTTCTCCGATCTTTACCCGGTCGCCGATTTTAAACAAACGCATATAAGTCAGTATTAAGCCTGCAATGATGTTTGAAAGAGAGCCGGCTGAACCAAATGTAAAAAGAAAACCAAGAAATACGGATACGCCTTTGAAAACAGGGGAGTCGCTTCCGGGCAGGTAAGGGAAAAGCACCACGATCAGAAATGCGAAAAGCAATATTCGGACAATCTGATAGGTCGGATTCGCCCAGTCAGTATAAAATCCGGGTATTTGCAAATTACCTTTTTCAATTTCCGTTTTTATGAAATGAACCCCTTTGGTGACATAACGGAAAACGATCAGAATGACGACGATTGTGATCAGGTTAGGGAAATAATCCCAAAAGGCAAGGGCTATTTTTTTTACAGGATTCAGGATATACCCGAACAATACATCTGCTAAATTTTTTGTCCAGGGAAAAATGCCGAAAAGCACGGGCAAAGCAGCATAAACGATAAATAAAAAAATAATCCATTTCAGGGTGGTATTGGCTACCAAAAGAACCTTCACCTGCCTTTTTACATCGAACAAGGTATAGCTTTTAATTTTAATGCCTTTGATGCGCTTTCCTTCCTGCCGATGAATGACACCTTCCGTCCACCTGAAAAGTTTTCGTGTATAAAAAATCAGGCCTCCTGCAATGAGCAGCACCAACAGGGCAAGCCCCACTTCTTTAGCCAAGGTCATAAAGCTGGTTTCTTCCTTATACTTCATCACGGCATCGGAAATCAACTTCTGATACCTTTTTGCCAACTCATGTTTTGTCGAATTTTGCCAGATGGCATCATTTTCAGAAATACTCATAATGATGGTTTCCCCTATGACTATGTCAGAAGTGCCTTCTATTTCAACTATTTTCAGTGAATCGGACCTGAACCAGAAATGGTCTGCTAATTTGTGGATCCTGTCACTGATGGCTTTACCCCGGTCGCTGGCCGAAAAACTTCCCAATTTGCTATAAATGAGAAACAAAGTGTCATTGAAAAACCCTTCGACCGGAAACGCCTTTGCCGTGCTCCGCATGGAATCTATCTGAACCTTCTTCAAGGAGATCCTTTTGGCCTCATTGTCTTTTAATTCCCGAAGCTGTTTTTCGAGTTCATCTTTTTTTAAATAATCCTGTGTTTTAAGGGAATTGAGCATCTCTTTTATTTCCATTTGTTTAATGGAATCTGCTACCTTTTGTTGCTCTATACCAGCAAACTTGACATTGAAATCATGAAGGATCACTGCATTCAGAGAATCATTATTTCTACGGCTGGAATCTTGTTGTGCCACTGCAGGCAAAACCGAAAAAATTATTATTCCTAAACATAAACAGACCGAAAGAATTGTTCTCATAATTTTCCTTTTTGCTGTTCGTAAAGTTATTATAATTTTCTATTCATTCTTTCCGGAATTGATTGAAAAAAAGAAGCCGCCCCAAGGGACGGCTTCTTCAGAATTTTCATAAAATAAAATCAATGATCGTAGTCGAAACCCATGATCTGGGTATTGCTGAAAACAGTCATGCCTTTTGCAACCATGATATCATAGATCATACCGTTTGAACCATATAACAATGATTTTGCATCATAGCCAAGCAGTCGGAGATAAGCGGTCAGAAATGCACTGGTCTGTCCGGTATAGCAATACACTACCAGTGGTTTATTTACAGGTAAGGTCTTCAGATCAACAGCCAGTTTTATGGATTGTTTTGGCGTATACTGGGTAGCTCCGGGAACATGTCCGGGATCGGCATACTGATCGGCAGGCCAATAGTTCACGATATAATAGCTGGATAAGTTATCGAAAACCGTTTTATTGGTCACTGTTGCAGGTGTAAATCCTTCCGTTAGCAATGCGGCGACCCTTGCTTCCAGGATATCCTGTCCGGTCGTTTTCCCTGTGGATAAAACCGGCATGTCGCCAATGGGATCTTTCACCGTGGGTGTGGCAGTGAATTGTGAGGCATAAGCATTGCCATTTGCAATGGCGGTCTGCCATTTCCCGGCAAAATCTGCATTCCATGAACACATTCCCCATTTCATTGAATAAACCTTATCATACCCCATCAGCCTAAGAAGAGAAGCAGCAAACCCGGCTGTCTGTCCGGTATAGCACACAATGGCTACTTTTGTAAATGCCGTAAGATCAACTGATTTAATATGAGTCAGCAGGTCGGCAAAGGCCACATTATGCGCATTGTGAATATGGCCGGTGGTAAAATCAGCTGCCGAACGGATATCAATGATATAGACCTGATTGGTTTCATTCAGGGTTTTCACATCGGTTGCCGAAATAAGGGTCGGCATATCCGTATTTACAAAATCCTTTTTTAAAGGTGAATCAGCTGATTCAAGATAGGTTGCAAGAAGCAGGGATTCATTGATCGTTGCAGGAGTTTCTTCGTTTTTTTTGCAGGAAGAAACAAAGAGCATTGCGAGCAGAATGCCCAGTACCATTAAGTTTGTTTTTTTCATAAGTGGTTTTTTAACTTGTTACTTGAAATTATTTGAATTTAAATCTATTTTGTGAACCATGATGAGGGTAATTTCCCATCTACCGTTATATTTCCGCTTGCCAACTGTTCCCAGGAGAGCAGGTCCTCCTGAAACAGGTAGAGGTTTTTATTGATCAGCACACCCGATTCGTTACGGATATGACAGTTTTCGTAACAGGCTTGCCCTGCTGTAACTTTTGTTCTGTCCGTCCATCTCAGTAAATTATGGGGTGAAGTGTAATTATAGGTCGGGAGCGCGTTGAAGTTGGAATACTGGGCAAGTCCATATTCTTTCCAGTTATCAGGAGCGGCCAGGGTACGGCGCACCAGGGTAAAGTTAAATCCCTTTTTAATATCCGGTATGGGATTGGAGGCAATTTTAAAGCCCATGTACGAAGGTATCCTTGCGCCTTCCCCATGAATATGACAACTTCCGCAATTATTATAAACCTGGGAATGGCAAACCTGACAGTTAAAATCAGCGAAGTGTTTAGCGTGATAACTGTTTTTGGTAGCAATTCCGGTGTGGCAGGTCGCGCAGACAGGTAATTTTTCATAAGCATACCTTTGTTCAACTATTTTACCATCACCATGTAATTCATCTGCTGTATGGCAATCCACACATTTGTATCCGGCTTTGGTGAGGTGCACATCGGGAACCGTCCCGGGTGCAACGCCCAGGTAAGCATGCCCTCCGCGTGAAACATGGCAGGTCACACAAACCGTCACCATATCGGGAGTTTTGGTGAACGCATGGCCTTTTGCAAGTCCTCCCCCTCCGATAGGCGGCCGTGTAATATGGCAATCCCCGCAGGAAGCATGACAGGTTGCGCAGTTTTTATTGTATCCGGCAATCTGGTGGGCTGGCAATTTATCAAAATCGCCGGGGCCGCTCAATCCGCTGCGGATCGTTACCTTTCTTTTCTGGCCTGTGCCATGGTGAAGACTTGTTTTGAACTTATCCACAATGTCCTGATGACATGAACTGCAAAGCACTTCCGAAAACAGGGAAGGATGCCGGATGAAATCTCCTGAATGGGCCAGCTGCTTATCAGCGGTATTATCCGTTCCCTTATGGCAGCCGATGCATTTGAGCGCATAATGCGACGATGCCTTGAATGATTGAAAGCCCGCCCCTCCCATGTAAACCCTGTCATAGGGTTCGTAGTGCGGGGCATCTCCTCCGCAGCCTCCCGGAGGAGCAGCTGTATCGGGGCTATACACTGCCTGCAGGTGGGCATAATTGGTATGGCAGCCTTCACAGGAAGCAACGCTACCCGTGTCAGTAGACGGATTTTCCGGTGACTTGGAACAACCCATCACCACTGCTATAATTGCTCCCAAGAGAAAGGGAATTCTTAAGTTTTTACAAGTGTTCTGGACCATGCGTTTTCTTATTGGTATTTTTATGTAAAGGTTGTTGTTTTAGTCAGCGCTCAAACATCCGGTTTGCTGTCATAAATACATTATTCTGCATATTTGAAACAGGATAAACCATGATCCAGATCAGTATTCATGTATTTTCATATATTTGCATGACTGAAGAAAGGAAGATGGCTAACAGAGAACAGTTCACCGGTTGCACCATACAAACGAATCAATGCAAGTGTTTCGATAAACTCAATGAGGAAGAAAGAATTATTTTAGAAAATAAGTCGGTTTCAATCCGGTATAAAAAAGGTGAGATCATTTGCAAGCAGGGCGGATTTGCATCCCATGTGATGTATGTGGAAAAGGGATTGGCGAAAGTGTTTCTGGAAAATGGCATCAACTCCCTCGTTCTTAAAATAATACCAGAAGGGAACCTTCTTGGGCTTTCCTCTGTAAGCGATGAAAACAACACCTTTCAGTATTCCGCCATGGCTTATATTGAGACGGAAGTTAAACAGATTGACATTCATTTCTTTAAGCAGCTTCTGGCTCAGAATTCTGCTTTTGCAAAAGAAATCATTGATATCCTCGGTTCAAACAGTGCGCAGATCAACGGGCGGTTTTTCTGTCTTACGCATAAACAATCCTATGGAAGGCTGGCCGACATCCTGCTTTGCATGTCGGACCGTATTTTTAAAAAAAGTGAATTTGAATTACCCCTTTCGAGAAAAGATCTCGCAGAACTATCTGGATTAAGTACAGAAACTGTAATCCGGATATTAAAAAAGTTCAATGAAGAAAATGTGATTCTGATGGAAGGAAAAAACTTCAAGGTACTTGATTATTCCCGCTTAAAGAGAATCAGCGAAACAGGCTGAACAAACCTTACCTTTTAATTTTCTTTTCTATATATTTCGAGTTCAAAATACGCAAAGTGCCCATATAGTCCATATTGAACTCAAGCAAGTCCCCGACTTTATATTTTTTTCTGTTTTCGCCCAGGTCAATAACCAGCATATCTGAACTGGCCCCCACAAAACTGATATTTTTATCAACAGGAGAAATATGCTTCTCTTCAACATCCAATAAGCCAATGTCGATGATGGCTCTTAAGGAAGTCTGGCCAATTAATTTTTCATCAAAATCATAAGATACTCCTTCCACATTGGTTCCGATCTCTCCTGTCGGAACAACCGGTTTTTCAGTCAGTTCAATAATTTCAGCAAATAAGCGGAACACGTCAGGATGCATTTTTTTCAAGGTAGTATTGTTGTACACATCTGTTCCTAAGAACAATGTCTCTCCAACCCGGAAATGATTGATGCCTTTGGGAAGCAAATTTTGAAAAATCAAAGGAATCGTTACAGAGGATCCTCCGGAAACATAAAGCAGGCGTTTGTTGAATTTTGCTTCAATCAATTGCTTGTAAAGGCTGAGCTGAATGAGTTTATCGTGGTTCGGAAGTACGCCGTACAGGCAGGATAAATTTGTGCCAATTCCTACAACCTCAATATTTTTAAGATTAAATACATCCGCATAAAACTGAACGAGGTCATCCCGCATCACGCCCTCACGCAATTCACCCAGTTCAATCATGATGATAATCTTATGGATTTTATTTTGTTTCTGGGCCTCTTCCGAGAGCAACCTTATGGTATCAATTTCCGTATTCATACTGATATCGGCATATTTTACAATATTACCGATAGAAAGTTTTGCAGGAGGTTTGATGTAGATGGTTTCAATTCCAGGATTAAGTGACTTGATCATTTTAAGGTTAGAAATACGGGAATCACATACATGTTTTATTCCAAGATTCAGTAATTCGGTAAGATATTCTTTGTTCCCGCAAAGTAATTTTGAAACCACAGACCACTGAATCCCTTTTTTATTGAAGAGATTATGCAGGTAATTAAAATTGGATTTCAATTTTGCAATTTCAAAGGTTATAAATGCCATGATTATTGTTTTAAAATGATCTCGCGTTTGATATTTGCCGGCAGGTGGGCCAGCACTTCGTAATTGAGTTTATTGCTGAAATCGCTGAAAGCGCTTACTTTTATCTCCAGGTTTCCTTGTTTTCCGATAATCACAACCTCATCTCCCACCACGGCATCCCTCACCAGAGAAATATCAGCAATGATCATGTTCATGTTCACCACCCCGATCACTCCACATAACTGGCCCCTGATCAGCACCATTCCCTTGTTGCTCAAGGCACGGCTGTAACCTACCGCATATCCTATGGGTATTAAGGCCGTTTCAACATCAGACTGGGCAAGGAAGGAAAGGCCATAACCTATATATTCGCCCGTTTTCACTGATTTTACCGACATGATCCTGCTTTTCCAACTCAGGATTCTTTTCAGGGGATCATGTTTGTTTCTTTTATTATTGATATATTGAATAAATGTCTCAGTACTTGACCAAAAACCGTACTGCATGATGCCTATTCTCACCAGGTCCAACCTGGTCTTCGGATATACGAATGCAGCTGCCGAATTGGCCACATGCCTGTATTTCGGAATGATGTTATGGTTTTCGAGGATGGTGAACATCCGCTGATATTTTTTCAACTGTTTCTGAATGCGATGGTGGTTTGAGATGCTTTCAGGACCGGCCAGGTGTGTGCAAAACCCAAATATTTCAAAGTTCTCTGAATTGTCAAGGATGATGGAAACCGCTTCATTTAATTCTTCCGTGTTCAGCCCGGAACGGTTCATCCCGGTTTCCGCTTCGAGATGGATTCTTGCCCTGATATTAAGTTGCTTTGCATATTTTAAGGCAGTCTGCAACCGATCCATGTTGAAAATATAAAATTCAAAACCCCTTTCAATTGTATCTTTTATATTTTCATCGGTGATCCATCCCATGATCATGACAGATACAGGTTTTCTGAGGCTTTCTATCACCCTGACCGCTTCGTTGTATGCAAATACAGAAAAATGGTCAATCCCGGCTTTATAAAATAAGGGGACCATCTGCTCAATTCCGTGACCGTATGCATTTGCTTTTACCACCGATGAGATTTTGACATTCCTGCCAAGCTTTTTCTTTAAAAAATTGATGTTGTTAATGACTGAATTCTCATCCAGTGTAATAATTGAACTCTTATTCATGGTCCGAAAAATTGATTTCTTGATAAATCTTATAAAAAACTTTCATACCGGTATCCATAATTTCATCGGGAAAATCATAATCGGGATTATGAAGCTGTGACAGATGAACGCCTCCGCCCAGACCAAAAAGACAGGTATTGTATTTTTGAGTGTAATAGGCAAAGTCTTCTGACCATTTAAAAGGTTTCTGCAAAAATTCAACTTTCAAATTATGCTCCTTCGCCGCTCTTGCTGCAATATTAACACAATCCGGATTGTTAACGGTAGCAGGGAAAACCTCATTGTAAGCTATTTCATATCGTAATTTTTCCATTTCCGAAATTCCATGGATAATTTTTTCCGCTTCGCGGGTCAATCGCTCCATATCGTCATTTTCAAAAGCACGCAGGGTAATCCGGAGTTCAGCATATCCGGGAGAGGTTCCAAAGGATATTTCACCCATACAAATATGGATGATTGTTAGCAACACCATATCCTTAAACAGCTGTTTTTTTTGCCATAATTCGTGAAAGTTCTTGATAATCATGGAAATGGCATTTTCCGGGCTGATCCCGTTTTCAGGTTCGGCCGCATGGGAAGTTTTTCCAATAAGTTTGATGGTCATGCCTTTGGAAGCGGCTGCAAAACTACCGGTTTTCAGCAATATTCTATGTTTCTCCGCTCCCGGGATGTTGTGAAGGGCAAAGATATAATCCGCTTCCATCGATTGAAACACAGGATCGCCAACCACATCCCTTGCGCCCTGTTCCACCTCTTCAGCAGGCTGAAAAAGCAGAATAACCTTTCCTCTTTCGGGACGTTTTGCAGCAATCATCTGAGAAAGCCCCGCAAGAATTGCCATATGCCCGTCATGACCACATAAATGGGCAACATTCTTGTTTACGGAAGCATATGAATGGGATGAATGCTCGGTAATGGGTAGTGCATCCAGTTCGGCCCTGAACATCAGGGTTTTTCCAGGCAGTTTTCCTTTGTAAATAAATGCTTTTCCTGTTTTACAAATTGGAAGTACTTCATCAGGTGAACTGGTATTTACAAAACCGGTAATGGTTTCCATGGTTTTATACTCTCGGTTTGAAACCTCCGGATATTTATGAAGAAAATGTCTTAACTCAATTATATTCCTGTTCATTGAGCTGCCATATTTTTATACCGCATTTCAATGTATTTACTGGTAAAGCCGAATTTTTCATATAGTAATCTTGCCGGATTATCGGGTTCCACGTGTAAGGCAATGCTCCCATGCACCATTTCAAGGGTTTTTTTCATCAGATACTTTCCGATCCCTTTTCCTCTGAGTTTTTTATGTGTTGCAATGTAAACAAGTATATTCTCCGGGATATAATCCTTCATGCCTGTTTGGTTGACCACAACAACACCCGATATTTCGGTCCCTTCAAATGATACAAGAACAAAACCGCCGAATGAGGGCGATTCCTTTAATGCATAATCAATTGATTTTGTAATATCGGCCTTTGGATCACCAAATTGTTCCAAGTTGTTAAATAAAAATTCAATCACTTCTTCCTTTTCATTGAATCCTGGCTTGTTTGCAGGTGTAAACATTTTTGTGGTAATCATCATTATTGTTTTAATTATTAATAATCGTCAAGATAGAACAAATTCTCCAAACGACCAAATTTTTTATACCAAACCCTTATCCGGGTTGAGAATCTGAAGAAAGGTTTATCGTAAAATCGTGTTCTTTTTCAGTACCGCTGAGCGGATTCAGTGCTGAAGCGGGTTTCATAAAAGCCTGTAAAAAAAGCCCGGGCATTGGACCCCAATGACTGGTTCTTATAGCCGCCCTCCTGAATTACCAGGGTTGGGATCTGCGGTTTTCCGATTAATTTTCCCGTATTGTGAAAATTGTCGTAGGTGAAATCCCAAGTTCCGGTAGGATCTCCCTTGGCCGTATCCAGTCCAAGGGCAACGATGAGATATTCCGTCCCATTATTCTGGATCCGTTTGAGTGCTCTGGCCAGTATTTTGGTATAATTTTCATAGGATATTTTTTCGGGCAAAGGGAAATTGACATTGAACCCATAACCCGAACCTTCTCCTTTTTCTTCAGAAAATCCAGAAAAATAGGGATAAGCGAAAGAAGGATGACCATGGATAGAAAGGGTTAAAACGTCATTACGGTGAAAGAAAATCTGCTGTTGTCCATTCCCATGGTGATAGTCAATATCGAGGATCGCAACCTTAGCGCCCTTACTCAGATAATTGGCAGCAATGGCACAATTGTTGAAATAACAAAAACCACCGAAAACCGATCTTTCAGCATGATGTCCCGGAGGCCTGGTAAGCACATAAGCCGCCCGATCCCCTGAGAGGATACCGTCCATTGCTGTCAGTGTGCAATAAACACCCCAAAGGGCTGCCAGGTAAGCATTCTGGTTCAGGGGTGTAAAAGTATCGAAACAATAATAACCCGCCCTTACCGATAATTCTTTCGGAGATCTTGCCGCATTCCTGAGTGGAAATACATAAGGATATACTGATTTCCCCGGTGGAAGATTCTTGCATACTTTTTTAAAATAATTGAAATAATTGCGGTCATGAACCTCTAAAATGAATTTCTCCGGATATTCGATCACGTTCCCATACCGGAAAAGTCCTGTTTTGTCAAGTTCCCTTTTTATATTCTCAACCCTAACCGGAGACTCCACATACCCTCTTTCCCTGATATGATGAATGCTATGGCGGTCATTGATAACCAGAAGTATCTTGCTTTTTTCATTAAGCTGATTGTCAAGGAAGGTCAGATTTTTTTTACGGGTATACCTGGGGGGGCGCAGAGTAAGCGGTTCATCCTGAATACTGTTGACCACCTTCCGGATATAGGAAACCGGACAGTAATCCCCGTATTTCCGTTCCAGAATCGCCTTTACAATATTCCGGGCCCTATCCCGTGGTATTGTTTCCATTTTTCCCAATCCGTCAAAAAGGAGATAAGGAGAACAATCGTCCTCTGTGCCCACGGGCGTCTCATACAAAGTATTGGCGATGGGTCGTGCGCCGAAACGTTCATAAAAGGCAAGCCTTTTTTTATTCTGGGAAATATGCTGCTTGTCTTGGCAAAGATCCGGGTCGTCGGGCAAACATTCAAAAAAAACGCCGATCACCCCGAGCGATGAAGCTTCCTCCCTGATCCTTTCATAAAGGGCCCCTCCTACTCCGGATGAAGACTTACCAGGAAAGACCGCAATATAATCAAGGTAACAAAGCTGCACATCCGACATATACAATAAAAGTGCAAATCCACGCACGGTTTCATGAATATCTTCGGCGATGAAAAGAGCGGATTGAAACCTGTATTTAACAGGATCCGACATCTGGACCCCAATGGCTTCTATTTTTTTTTCAGCAATATCGGGAAATTGTAAACGGATTATTTCTTTCACCTTTACCATTCTCCGTAAATTGGATTCAAGGTTCGGGTTGGTTATTTTTCGTATTCTGATCATGTTTTATAATTAAAATTTATTTCCTCTCAGATCTTAACTGCCTTTCTGACAACAGCCTCTTTACCATCTTCAAAAACAAAATAATAAACGCCTGCAGAAAACTCACCCAAATGCAGGGATAAAATTTGTTTTCCTGGACGAAGTACCTGATCCTTAAAATTCATAACACGTTTTCCTGTGTTGGAAAAAAGTGCAACTTTCAGATGCCTGCTTTTTTCAGTATTCACTTCCACTTTTGCATCCTGTGATACCGGATTGGGGAAAACATTTCCAACCTGCAGGGATGGGTTATCTTTTCCATCTTCCACTCCGGCCGATGAATTATAAAATGCCGAATATACGCCGTTTCCGTGGGTTCCGACGGCAATAAAACCATCGGTTGTACGGGCATCGATCATATCTATGATCACATTCCCGATTGAAGCGGCTCCCTCTTTTATCCAGACCGTGGAATCACCCTTAAGCGCTGTTGTGGAAAACAAGCCACATGAGGTGCCGGCAAAATAAACCTGCTTGCCCTGAAAAACAAGTTTTTTCGAACAACGCACAGAAGGACCGGAACCGGAACCATCGGCAAACTCTTCAAGATTTCCACCCACGGCTTTCCAGCTGGCTCCTCCATCAACCGAATGGAAAAGACTGCAGACGCCATAATTGGAAAAGCATACCATCAGGTCATCCGCGTTCTCCGGATCAACATCAATATAAGCAACGAAAGCATTGGGGGGGAATAAGGTTCCCGTAATTTCAGCAGGCACCGGATTCCCTGTTTGTGCATTATCGAGCCTGTAAACTTTGCCAAGGTTGGTTCCGTAATACAGGCGATTAGCCGGGAATTTTGAAACGGTCAGGAAACTTATTTCCGAGGCAGATCCCGTATTCACGTTACTCAGGTGGTTCCATCCAGTATTCCGAAGGGCAGTGTCGGCAGCGGCAGTCTTCAGGTTGTCTTTCCTCCAGATGCTGGTAACCGTGGGAAGGTAAAAGGTTTCATAATTGTTCGGATCAAGTGCAAAATTCTGGTAAAAGGGAAAAAGCGGGTTGCTTCCCATTACCGGATCATAAAACTTTAAAAGGGTATCCGGAAGCTGAGGAAAAATATCTGTTGCGTGCATATCATGGTCAAACCGGGTGGTCCAGATATTGCCGCTATAGGCAGAAATAACCGAATATTCCCAGTTGGGTGCAACGGAGGTTGCGAATCCATCATAACAGATGTCGATATTAAACCATAATTCAGCAGGGTTATCCGTAACCGTGTAATACCAGTTGTTATCCTGGAGTCCGCCAAGCACCCAGTCATCCCCGGAAGAGCCATGGTCGATCGCCACACTGTAAAACTGGGTGGTGGTCAGTTGGTTGTTCAGCCTGTTCCAGTATATATGTGTACTGTCAGCCATACAATCATTGGTATAATAAATGCCTCCGTCATTTGACAAGAACATGGTGGAAGGGGCTGAAGGAATGAATGAGATTCCGTGCTGATCGGGATGCAGGCCATGTAAAGAATCCATGTCGAAGGGGTATCCGCCGATGAAATTGGTCATCAGGCTATCGGAAAAACCGTTCAGGGATCGGTAGAGGTTCATTCCTCCGAGGAAAACAACATTTTCATTATCGGGTTTAACCCCCATCGTAAAACAATAGCCTCCGTAAACCACGAAGGAAAATGGAAAACTGTTCATGTTGCCGTTTCCTCCTCCTGGAATGCCATGGGTGCGGTTTTCCCAAACGGCTGAATCGGCCTGGGAATTCCATGCCATCCTCCAGAAAGTGTTGACGGTGTTTGTATAGCCATTAAAAGGATTCAGGTCGGGGTCCTGGGATTCAGTAAAAACGTACATGATCCTTTCGTTCGACGGAGCCAATGCGAGACGGGTGACACGGTTATCGTGGGGGAAACCCTCAGGGGTGATTTTAATCCAGTTAATTCCATCTGCCGACCTCCAGATGCCTGCTTTGCCGGGAGGCTCCACCGACAGTCCAAAAGAACTCAAAGCTGCATACAGGATGCCATTGGATGTAATGGCCAGATCGGTGGCAAACGATTTATTCTCAAGATCGCCCAAAACCACTTCCCAGCTTCCGCCTCCGTTTTCCGATCTCATAATGGCTCCATAGCAGGCAGCATATACAATGTCCTTATCCATTCTTACCGGGTCGGTGACGATCCTCCATACACCCTGGAATATTTCCTGCAGATTCCCCACGGATGTTCCCTGGGTAGAGGCCAGCGCCTGCCAGGTGGCCCCGTTATCGGAGGATTTGTAAATCCCGTTTCCGATTCCTATGGTCCTGGCATTTGTACTAATGTTACGGTTCGTTGTGCTCAACAATTCACCGGTACCATAGTACCAGGTATGATGCTTTCCGGGTCGCTTATCCTGTACAAGGCAGGCAGCGCTTTGTTCCGCTTCAGGAGCTGTTGTTTTATGCCAGTTCAGTCCCTGGTCTGCCGATTGCCACATCCCTCCCGAGGCGCTACCGGCCAGGAGGTGGTTCTCGTCATCCATATCAACCGCGACACATAACATGCGCCCTCCTATGTTGGCCGGGCCCCTCCATGTCCAGGACTGTCCGCCGCCGTCAGAATAAGACGGAAGGCCGGAGGTGAAAGCCAATTCGCGGGAGCGTATCCCTGCCGGGATCTCTCCGGTACGTGGATCCTTCAACTTCATGAACTGATATCCGGCTTGCATAGCCAGAAGCCTGTTTTTTGACAATTTTTGCAATTCCGCAGAGGGAACGATGGCTTTTTTGTTTGTAGCAGGAACCAGAACTTTCTGATAAAATAAAATACCAATGGCAAGTGCAATGACTGTCGTAAAAACCATGGGAAAATAAAACTTTTTCATAAGCAGAATTTTATCTGATAATCAATAATATAACAAGCCAAAGCTACAATAAAACGAACGGAAAGTCAAGAAAAAATCCCCCGAAAATTTACCGGTATGTTATTTTACTTAGCCGGATTATCAGACCTATGGCTACGCATCCTTCACCACCATTCCATCTTCGAGTACGATTACCCGGTGCGCTTTGTCAACCACCCGCTGGTCATGGGTAGAGAATACAAAGGTTATTTTTTCTTCATGGTTAAGTTTTTCCATGATTTCCAGAAGATTCCTGGTAGAAGCCGAATCAAGGTTTGCAGTAGGTTCATCGGCAAGTATGAATCGGGGTCTTGAGGCCAGGGCCCGGGCTACGGCCACCCTTTGCTGCTGGCCACCGGAAAGCTTTGAGGGCCTGCTGTGGATTCTTTCCCCCAGACCGACTGCCGTTAGCAAGTCTGTGGCGCGCTTTGTCCTCAATCCATGCTTTTCTCCCTGGAGGTGCATAATAAACTCAACATTCTCCAGGGCAGTCAAAACGGGAATGAGGTTGTAGGACTGGAATACGAATCCGATATTGCGAAGGCGGAAATCGATCAGTTTGCGGCTACCCAGTTTCGTTATGTCCACGTCTCCAATCCGGATATTGCCGCTGTCGGGTTTATCCAGTCCTCCGATCATGTTAAGCAGGGTGGTCTTCCCCGAACCGGAAGGTCCCACAATGGCAGTAAATTCGCCCTGTTCGAATGAAAGGTTGATCCCGTTGAGGGCCTGGACCTCGACTTCCGAATCGCGGTAACTTTTCTTAAGATTTTCAATGTCAATGATACTCATAACTCTGGTTTATTCGTTACGGATCGCTTCAGCCGGGTGTAATTTCAGTGCACGCCTGGCCGGGTAAACAGAAGCCAGGATACCGGTTAAGATGACCATAATGGTAAGGTTCATAAAAAATCTCAAATCGAGCGATGGATAAAGCATGGGATTGTATCCGATTTTCTCAAATCCTTCAGCAAGAGACCCCAGGTTGATCCCTGTATGGTTTGTATACCAAGTGAGCAGCGTGCCAAGGATGATCCCGATGATTCCCCCGGTGAGCGAAAGGAAGACCGATTCGAGCATGATCAGTAAAAATATCCTTTGCTTGTTCATCCCGATGGCAGCCAGCATCCCCAATTCCCTGGTTCGCTCCAGAATGGCCATCAGCATGGTGTTGATGATGCCAAAGCCAAGGGCAAGCAGGATGATACCCATAAAAAGGTAGAGCCAGAGATCCATAAAGTCGTTCATCATACCCAGAATTGGATCAATTTCCTTCCAGTTTTGCACCAGAAGTGAAGGAAAAAGTCGCTTCAGGGTTAGTTGAACCCGGTCAAGCTGTCCGGGTTCTTTCATGCGTATGGCAATTTCATGACAAACGCCGGTATCAATGGCCAGAAGGGGAACAATATCCTTATGGCTCACAAAAATATTCATCTCGTCGAAAACGGAGTTGCTGGTACGGTAAATGCCGCAAATCCTGAAAGCGCCACCGGTCAGATTCCCCTGCATATCCTGAAAAGTGAGCACAATTTTGGAATGAAGGTGTACTTTAAGTTTTTTTGCCAGGGCTTCCCCGATGACCACAGGAAGACCCCTGGTTTCCCTGAACCAGCTTCCGCAGGAGTCACAGATCAGCGAATGAATATCGGTCACCCGCTTTTCCTTTTCCGGTTCGATTCCCATCACCATTACTCCGGTTCCTGCATTTGCACTTCCGGCCATGGCCATGATTTTGACCCTTGCCGACCAGGCTTCGATCGCTTTGATCGTATCCAGCGCTGATTCGAGCTTTTTATGGTTCCCGTCAATGAAAAACTGCACCTCATTGTCTTCGGCATATGCCGGATTATGCATCTGAAGATGGGAAGTTTCACGGCTTACCGCTTCCCTTACGCGCTGGTCGCTGGTCCCTTTAAGAACGGCTGAGGAAAAGATGCCTCCGAGCAATCCAAAAGCGATGGCCATCACTACCACGAGGCTGCGAACCTTGTTTCTCCATACGTTTTTCCAGGCTATTATCCAGATCATATGATTGTATTAACGCCGCATGGCATTCATTACCTTAAGCCGCCTGATCCTGGAAACAGGCAATAACATCACCGCCACGATGATTGTTAGCACTACCATCGATTGTGCAATGAAAAACGAAGCATGCCAGGCTGTGGGCATCAGGGGTTCAAAACCCATCCGTATCGTCGATTCAGCCATATCACCGGAAAGCGGGATGGGATTCACATAAAAATAGTATATCAGGGGCAAAGCTGCCAACACCCCGGCAACAATTCCAAGTAGGCCCAGGAAGAGTGTTTCGGTGATCATGATCCGCATGAGTCGTCCTTTTTGCATACCGATGGCTATCATCATACCGAATTCCCGGGTTCTTTCGTTCAGCATCATCAGCATGGTGCCAAAAATACCGAAACCTACGATCATGTATAAAATCCCGAGCATGATGAGGCCTGAAGCGCTGTCGGCCTTGATCTGCTGAACCACATCCGGCATCATCTGATCCCAGGTCATCACCTCATAAACACCGGGATCTATCTTCTTGCGTAGATGCGCTGCCACCTTGTTATAGTTCCCCGGATCCCTGACATTGAAAGCAATGGAAGTCAGCATCCTGTCGGCGTTGAAAAGGGAACGGGCAGCCGGCAGACTGATATAAACCAGGCGGCTGTCGAGGTCAGGAGAAGGAAAGTGAACAATGCCCCTTACAGGAAAAATCCCGGCGGCGCTTGCGCCATGGTGACCCTGTCCGAGGATCACCAGGGTATCCCCCACCCCGATTTTGAGGAACCCGGCCAGCCGCTGGCTCACCAAAGCCCCTGAATCGTCTTGCCTGAGATACCGCCCGCCTACCATTTTTTTCCTGAGAGAAGTCAGTCCGTTTTCTGCTTCAGGATTGACTCCGTTTACCATAACACCCTTGGTTTGCATCCCGTAAGAAGCCAGCGCGAAGGATTCGAGGCGGGGGGCATAACCCTCAATGCCTGAAACCGAATCAAGCTTTTGCTCCAGTTCAGGAGTTGTAATAAACCCATTGTTCAGCACTTTATCGTCCCAGTATCCCTTTGCATGAACCTGAAAATAACCGGAATAAGCATGCACAATGTTGTTCACCATGAGCTCGTAGCTTCCCAACTGGAATGCCCGCATGATCAACGCAAACCAAACGGCAAAAAAGACCGATGCAGCGGTGATCAGGGTGCGGCGCTTATTACGCCATAGATTTCGCCAGGCGATACGGATAACCTCCATGGGCTCTTATTTAAGTGATTTCATCTGCTGCTGTGAAAAAAAATTATCCTTCAGGGGAATATTGAATTTTGATGAAAGGATCTGCACAACGGTCCTTTGATTTGATTTATCGGCCGGAATGATCTCAAACCGGGTCGGAATTTTTCGATCGAACATGAATTTAACATCCGAAAGGATATGGGTCTTCACGACATTTCCATCTTCATCAAAATATTGGGCCTTCAACTCATAAAATTCTGCTTTGCTGATCCATAGGATGATCTTTCCCCAGACCACTGCCGCATTCTCTTTCGGATCAAGCTGGATCTTATAGCAATCGTAACCGGACAAGGTCTCAGCGCCAATGATGCTGTGGGTGTAATCAAGTACAATCGATGACTCCTTCAGAATATCATCATTGGTATAATCGGAACCCATCCAACCCTGCGACATCATGGAGGGCGGAAGCTTGATCATCCGGTTGATGGTGGGATTCCAGCTCCACATATCATTCTTCAGTTTAAGAAATGACTGCCCGCTCTCCTTCACCGGGGCAGTGATCAGGGTCATGGAAAGATCCCTTCCCTTTGACCAGCTTTTAAATGCAATGGTCCGTTGCCAGGTAGGGCGGATGATGGTCATCTCCATTTCGCTCTGACTGGTGACCCCCTGCATCAGGTTATCCGCTTTTTTAACAATCTCTGTGGCATCCTGGGCGATTCCACAGAGTGCCGAACCAAAGAAAAAAATTATCAGATAAAACTTTCCCATCTTTTCACTTTGTTACCTTGTTACCCTGTCACCTTTCCCATCCCTCAGAAGCTCCATTTCAGCCTGAATGCACCAAGAAACGACTGAAAGTAAACATCCTCTTTGAGTGGTCCGGCCTTACTGAACCGGCCGTTAAAGTACTGAAAAAAAAGACTCAGGTCGATATTTTGCTTGACATTATAATTCAGGTTGGGACCGATAAAGTATCCATTAAGGTCAGGATAGTACATGACCGCAAGGGAAGCATCGAAAAGCGGAGTAATCGGATAGGATCCCATCAGGTAAAGATTCCATTCGGTAAAGGAAAGCATTTTCGGAGAAGCGGGAGCCTGGTAAACACTCAGGATGCTTTCAGGCTGGTAACCTTTGGGGAGCTGGTTATAAAAAACCTGGAAGGTAAGTGCAAAGGAATTGGAGAAGGTATAGTCGGCTCCCAGGGTGGCAAGCAGCACACCGCTGGTATCGGTAAAATTCTTTTTAGGCTGATAATAGTTGATTTCCCCCCTGAAAGCGGCACCCGAGATATTGCCCGACCAGCCTGTTCCCAGCACGAAATCCTGGTCGTCAACCAGTCCGGCAAGGAACTGGATATCATACCCGCCTGCATTGAATCGTCCCAATCCTGCAATGGTAATTCTGCCACGGGAATCCCATTTTGATGCAAGTTCCAATGTGGAAGTTGACGAGGGGTAAACCTGAAGTCGCAAAGCGTCGCTACCCGGCCTTTCAGGGTAATCAATATCAAAATAAGAATACGTATTAAAAAGGTCATTCGGGTTCCAAACGATGGCCTGACCCCAGTTTATCCGCTGACGCCCTGCGATAAGCTGGACATTCCCCTGGGAGAGTGAAACCCAGGCCCGGTCGAGCTGGGTGACCATGGCAAATGAAGTAGAAGAAAACAGATCCCAGGTCATGTTGACCAGTCCGTTGTCAGAGAACAGCATTCCTTTGTAAGCCGGGTTGGCCGAAACGGATTGCCCGAAAACAAAGCGGTTACGCATTCCGATCCCCATACCGAAAAGGCTCCCCGGATTCCATGTAAAATCAAGGCGGTTATGCACTTCATTATCGAAAATCCATGGGTTGCTGATCCTGGTAAATTGCAATATCTGTAAATCATTCAGGTATCCTTTCAGTTGCCAGGAGCGGGGTTTGTCGTCACGGGCAAACAACTGCACTGGATTAAAAATGAAAATCAATAATATGAAAGAGAGAAACCGTTTCACGAACTTCAAAGTTAAAAAAACTTTTCAAAGGGGAGGAAAAAGAGGTCCAAACTTGTATTTCTGAATCTTAAAAAGTAATTTTGTTAAACAGGAAGTAAATCAGAATATTAAATTTAACACAGGGAGGAATGATATGAAATTCATCAAATACTATTTTTTTCTGGTATCGCTGGTTCTGATCATTTTAATGGATCCGTTTATGGAAGAAATTGCTTACGGAGGTCTGATCAGCCTTATAATGTTAAGTATCGCCGCAAGTTTATGCATCCTTGTTTTATCATTTCAGAAACAGGTTTTCTGGACCCTGGTGGTGGTGAGTTTCCTGATCATCCTGTTTAATTTTTTCCTGCTGCTTCATCCTTCTGAAAAATCTTCCATCCTGCAATACGCGAGTTTAACCATCCTGATTTTTTTATATGCTTTTCTGCTTTTTTATTTTCTAATGACTTCCGGAACACTTTCAATCAGGGATGTAAGCAATGCCATTTCCATCTACCTTCTCATCGGTATTGGTTTTGGTTTTTTATACAGTTTTATAGAGAAAGTACTTCCGGGATCCTTTGTTTACCAGGCCCAGGGCACCAAAGACATCAGCGGGGATATGATCTATTTCAGTTTTATCACGCTGACAACGGCCGGATTCGGAGATATTCTTGCCGTTCATAAACTTGCTAAGGTCGTCGTAATGATGGAAGTGGTTACCGGCGTTCTGTATATAGCCATTATGATCGGAAGGCTGGTCGGGATTGGTTCAGGTAAAAAACAGAAGCAATGATCATTTAAAATAATTTTGACATGAGCGCTGAAAAGGGAAATCTTTTATTCGAATCGCCGGAGCGCCTGCACCGGCTCACGGATGTTATTTTTGCTATTTCGCTGGTACTTTTCCTGTTAACGGGCATATCCGCTGCCAATGGAGAAAAATTCTGGGATGCTTATCAAATTGATCCCGGAAAATTTGTACTGGAGCAGGCTTATAAACTTTTCATCTCCTTCCTGGTATTTCTTTTTATGGCTATTTACTGGCACACGAATGCCAAACAATCGAAATATCTGGTGAAAGTTGATTCGACCTATACCTGGATCAATATCCTGTACTTGTTTTTCATTTCAGTAGCGCCTTTCCCGAACGCACTCAGCATACAGTACGGTTCGGATATTTATGTGCAGCTTTTTTTTGGTCTGGTTATGTTCTTTATCGGAATATTATCCTTCTTCGGCTGGTTTTACGCTTCCCGGAATCACCGCCTGGTACGGCAGGACATTACCGATACGGAGATCAGGTCCATTAACCTGGAAATGTCGGTTGAACCCCTGGTGGCAGTCCTTTCCATTATTACCACCCTGTTCATTCCTGCTTTATGGGAACTCGTTTTACTCTTGCTTCCCATAGGCATTGTTCTGATCACCCTTTTCAACAACAGGCAAAAGAAGAAACCGGTTTCAGCAGGATAATTGGACGAAACCAGGCTGGAATGGGATCCTGACAAGAGGCAATCATTAATTTCTGATCAAATGGGAATTATCTACAATCCTTCAGGCTTCCATATTCCGTTCTTTTTGTTGAATGCCTGACAGCGAACCGTAATCTCCCGATTCAGGCATACCAACGACCAGATAGTATATGATCATATAACTATAATATGTTTGAGGTAGTTGCACACCTCTTGGGAGGGTCGGAAAAAGGAAGAACTTTTATTTTGAGCGGTAAATGGGGATCGAACCCACGACCCTCAGCTTGGGAAGCTGATGCTCTACCATCTGAGCTACTACCGCAAAAATGCAAAATTAATAATTTCCCGGAAAAAAGTTTAATTATTCCGCCCTCTCACTCAGAAAAAGCCAGCGATCGGTCTTTTGATCTATTTCATTCAGGATTTCCGCGAAACGCTCCGAGTTTTCATTCAATTCAGCCTGAGTCAGCTGCCCTGAATGCAGGGCAGCCTCGACCAATCCCTTTTCAGTCTCTAATTGGTTTATTTCAATTTCAATAAGCTCAAATTCCCGCTTTTCATGAAAGGAAAGTTTATTTGATGCGGTGGTTTTTGTGATTCGTTTTTTCGGCAACTGATTTTTATTCTGCCTTGCAGTTTCCTTTTTCTGGCGTTCGCTGTATTCCTTAAATTGTGTATAATTTCCAGGGAAATCCCTGATCCTCCCCTCTCCCTCAAATACAAATAAATGGTCCACGATTTTATCGAGAAAATACCGGTCATGCGTAACCACAATTACACATCCGTTAAAAGCAGCCAGGTACTCTTCCAACACATTCAGGGTCAGAATGTCAAGATCATTGGTGGGTTCATCCAGAATAAGAAAATTCGGACTTTTCATCAGAATGGTGACCAGGTACAACCGTCTTTTCTCTCCTCCGCTCAATTTATAAACCGGTTGGTGATGGGAAGGATACGGAAACATAAAATAATTCAGGAAAGCGGCGGCTGTGATCGTATCCCCGTTTCCAAGCCTGACCACTTCTGCAATTTCCTTCACCACATCGATCACTTTTGCATCCTCATTAAAATTCAGGCCTTTCTGTTCATAATACCCGTATTGAATGGTTTCGCCTGTTTGAATATGTCCCTTTTGCGGACGAATGCGGCCGGTTATGATATCGAGAAAGCTTGATTTTCCTGAACCGTTTTTGCCAACGATACCGATTTTTTCACGACGTTTGAATGTATAGGTGAACCCATTCAGGATGGCGATATCACCCCAGTTGAAAGAAGCATCATTTATTTCCAGGATCTTTTTTCCCATCCGCCCCCCTTCGATGTTCAGGTTGAGACGGTCTTCATTCATTCTAAACCCAGCCTTTTCCTTCAATTCATAAAAACTGTCAATACGCGCCTTGGCTTTGGTGGTCCTTGCTTTGGGCATCCTTCGCATCCATTCCTGCTCGGTTCTCAGCAGGTTCTGAGCCCTTTCCGTTTCTTTATTCAGAATTTCAATCCGTTCGGCCTGCTTCTCGATAAAAAAACCGTAATTTCCCTTATACCTGAAAAGGGCTGTGTTTTCCAACTCCAGTATTTCTTCGCAAATATGGTCGAGAAAATACCGGTCATGGGTGACCATCAGCAAGGTGATGTGGTTCCTTGAAAGATATTCCTCCATCCATTCTATCATTTCCACATCGAGATGATTGGTGGGCTCATCAAGGATCAGAAAGTCAGGCTCAGAGATCAGAACCTTTGCAAGGGCTACTCTTTTCCGCTGTCCACCCGACAGTTCGCCAATCGATTGATCCAGATCCGGAAGTTTCAGCTGGGTTAGAATCTGTCTGACCCTGGTATCATATTCCCATCCATCAATGGCATCCATTAAAGCGATTGCCTGATCCATAGCCGATTTGTTGTCGGTCTTTATGATGTGTTCATAATTCAGAATACAACGCTGGATGTCATTGGCATGGGAATATACTTCGCCGAATACCGTATTCCCGGGGTCTAATACCGGCTCCTGCTTCAGGTATTCAAAAGATACACCAGCGTGAATGGTAACACTTCCCTCATCTGAAGGCTCCAGTCCTGCTATGATGTTAAGCAAGCTGGTTTTACCCACACCATTTCTGGCAATGAGGGCCAGTTTCTGACCCCGGCTGAGGGTAAAACTTATCTTTTCAAAAAGTAATTTTTCCCCATAACTCCGGCTTAACGCTTCTACCTGCAAAAAAGTTTCCATCCATTTTTTCTATTTGGCAAAGATAGGCATCTTCTATTTTATAAATATTCATTAACTTAGCAAAAAATAGCCTGTTCATGCACCGGTACTTTGTATTTGCTGGTTTTTCCCTGCTCGGAATATTATTTTTATTAATGATCCTGATTTACCACAAAAAAGGATTTCATTTAATAGGAACTCCATCCATCGAAAAATTTTATTTTTTTTCAGGCAAATTTGCATTATTTACACCTTGGGGACTTTTTCTCTTTAAAGCCATATCTCCAAAATCAGGCTATATCATGGTTCCTCAGTGGATGAGTTGGGCTGCGGTTGGATTCCTTTGGACCGGTTCCCTGATATTACTTTTAGCCATGTACACCCTCCGCGAATCGCTAAGAATCGGATTGCCGCAGGGAGAAACAAATCTCAAAACAAGGGGCATCTACCATTATTCCCGTAACCCCATCTATGCTGGCGCTTTCCTGATCAGTTTCGGTTCCTGCCTCTATTTTCCCGATCTGGTCAATATTTTCTTCATACTTTACGGATTTTATATGCATCACCGGATCATCCTCAGTGAAGAGAAATTTCTGGAAGAAAAATTTAAAGCGGAATGGAAAGAATACCGTCTTGATGTCAGAAGATATTTATAAAAATCACGAACATGTCTACGCCTGCTGAATCATTAAAACAGCTTTCAAATATCCTGAAGGAAAATGACCATATTCAGATTCTTTTTAATGCAATGCCATATGGCATGATGCTGATTGATAGCAACCAGCGGATCCGGATGGTCAATGAGCATTTATTGAAAATGCTGGGATATGATTCTCAGGAGGAATTGCTGATGAAACCCTGCAGGGAATATATATGCCAGCAACCCGAGGATGGATGCAGTATCTGGGACGGAAATCAGGAAAAAGACAAATCAGAATGCATGATCCTGGATAAAGACCAGCATAAGATTCCGGTTCTTAAGCAGGCGATTCCGGTAAGATTTAACAATGAGGCATTCGTAATTGAGACTTTCTTCGATATTACCCTTAGAAAAGTTGCTGAGCATGAACTGATCGAAAGCCGAAGGGTATTCCAAACCATGGTAGATAACCTCCCGGGTTTTGTATACCGGTGCAAAAACGACGCCCAATGGTCCATGGAGTTTATCAGTGATGTTTGTATTGAACTTACAGGCTATCAGCCCGAAGACTTTATCAATAATAAAACCCTCGCTTTTGCTGACCTTATCGTTGAAGAAGATCGGCTTCATGTATGGGAAGATGTTCAAAGATACCTCAATCAGAAAAAGCATTTCACCCTTGAATACTGCATTAAATCAAAAGACGGAAAAATAAAATCAGTCTGGGAACAGGCCAAAGGGATTTACGATCAGGAGGGAAAACTGCTTTTTATTGAAGGATATATTACCGACATTACGGAAGAAAAACACTTGGAAAAAATCAAAAATTTAGTCTTTGAAATATCCAAGTCGGCCTTTACTTCCAGGGATATTGATGAATTTTTTACAGGAATCCACCTCCAGCTTGGAACCCTCATCGATACCAGCAATTTCTTTGTAGCAATGTACGATTCGGCCACCGATTCCATTTCTCTGCCTTATCATGTTGATAATAAAGACAAATTTGCCTCATTTCCTGCTGGTAAAACCATGACTGGTTATGTGATTAAAAAAGGTGTTCCGGTGCTTGCCACTGAAGCTACAATCATGGAATTGGCCAGGCTTGGAGAGATCGATATTGTCGGAACTCCGGCGAAGGTCTGGCTCGGAGTTCCTCTCATTATCGCAAAGGAAGTGATTGGGGTGATCGTGGTACAAAGTTATTCATCGGCAGATCAGTTCACTGACCGGGAACTTCAGTTGCTGAAATTTGTTGCTGACCAGATTGCAAGCGTAATTTCACGGAGGACCGCCGAAGTATCATTGCAAAAAGAAAAAGCTTACCTGGATCAATTGTTTGAAGGAAGCTCTGAAGGTATTGTCATGATCGACAAAGAAGGCATTGTTACCATGGTAAACTCTGAATTCACTCAATTATTCGGATATTCAAAGGAGGAAATTATCGGGGGGAATATTGATGATTTTCTTGCCAATCAGGAAATCTACGAAGAGGCCCGCAATATTACATCAAGGGTTGGAGAAGGTGAAATCGCCGAACTTGAAACAAAACGAAAACATAAAGCAGGCCATCTGATTGACGTCTCAATTCTGGTAACACCGATCCGGATCAGGGATCAGGTGGTGGGCAGCTATGGCATTTACCGGGACATCACAGACAGAAAACTGATTGAAAAAAATCTGATCGCCGCAAAGAATAAAGCTGAGGAATCAGATAAATTAAAATCGGCATTCCTTTCCAACATGTCGCATGAAATACGAACACCAATGAACGCGATACTTGGATTCTCCACTTTACTTTCCGACTCAGGCGTAACCGAAGATGAAAAAGAAGAGTTTGTAAGGATCATCAAAGACAGGGGTAATGACCTTATGCGCATCATTGACGACATCATTGATGTGGCAAAAATAGAATCCGGACAGATTAAAATTGAGATCAAGGAATGTCAGGTCAATGTTCTCCTGAATAACCTGACAGTTACCTTTAATGAAATTAAACGAAAGCATGCGAAAGAAAAAGTCGTCCTGAATTGCCTACCGGGAAATAAGGATGAAGATTTTACGATACTCAGCGATGGCAACCGCTTACGCCAGATATTGACGAACCTGATTGAAAATGCTTTAAAGTTTACCGACCAGGGGTTTGTCGAATTCGGATATACCCTTAAAAATATTGGAAATGATTCTTATATAGAGTTTTTTGTTCGCGATAGCGGAATAGGAATTCCAAAGGACGCCCATGATGTAATCTTTGAAAGGTTCCGCCAGGTGGATGATACCAGCACCCGCAAATATGGCGGCACCGGACTTGGACTTACCATCTCAAAGAATCTTGTAAGGCTGCTGGGGGGTGATATCAGTCTTCAATCTGACCGGGGCAAAGGGACAGAGTTCCTCATCACCCTTCCTTTACAGACAACATACGTCCAACCCGATTCTGATATAAAAACCAAACCGGATTTATCAGGCGAACTGAATTGGAAAAACAAAAAGATTCTGGTAGTCGAAGATGAAGAATCAAACTTTTTCCTGCTCGACCGGGTGCTTAAAAAGACGGGTATCAAAATGGTGTGGGTTAAAAACGGGATGGATGCCATCAATGAATGTAAAAATACCCGGTTCGATCTGGTTCTGATGGATATCCGTATGCCTGTAATGGACGGATATGAAGCTACCCAGCTAATTAAAAAAGAACGGAAAGACATACCGGTGATTGCCCAGACCGCTTATGCGCTTAAAGGTGAAAGGGAAAAAAGCCTTGCAGCCGGTTGCGACAATTATATTTCCAAACCCATTGATGCAAAGGAATTGAAAGCAATGCTCGGCAAATATCTGAACATCTGAATTTGAGCATGAAATATAACCCTGAAGAAAATTTCTCCCTCAAAGCTCGTCTCCGGAGTTTCAAATATGCATTCACAGGAATTTGTGAAATAGTCCGCGGGCAGCATAATTTCCGGATACACCTGTTAGCCGTGATTCTGGTGGTTCCCTGTGGATTTCTTTTACAGGTATCCGTGCTGGAATGGACCATTCTGATTCTTTGCATCGGACTTGTGCTTTCCATGGAAACTATTAATTCAGTGATAGAGAAAACAATAGATCTGGTTTCTCCCGGGGAAAATAAAATGGCCGGAAAAATTAAAGATATGGCTGCTGCCGCTGTGCTGATTGTTGCCTTATGTTCAGCCCTCATCGGATTCATTATCTTTATCCCGAAAATCATTGATCTGCTGAAATATTAAATGTAATGAAAATAAATTTTTAACCTTTTAATTATGAAGAAAACAGCTTTTTTCATGCTGACGGTGGTTTTTTTAGGAATCCAATCCTGCAGTATAAAAGAAAAAAAAGAAAATGCAGCCGATGCTCCTTTAATCGGAAAACCTGCCGTGGAAGTTAAAAGCGATCTGATGACTCCGGAAGTGCTTTGGAGTTTCGGACGATTAAGTGAACCCGAAATATCTCCCGATAAAAAGTCCCTGGTTTACGGGGTCACCTATTATGATATTGCCCAGAACAAAGGAAACCGCGAGTTGTACACCATCGGTGTTGACGGACAAGGTCTGAAACAAATTACCACGACCAAATTCGGGGAATACCAGGCCATGTGGGTACACGATGGAAAAAAAATAGCGTTCATGTCGGCTGAAACCGGCAGCATGCAACTCTGGGAAATGGATCCGGATGGAAAAAACAGGATACAGGTCACCGATTTTGAAAACGGGATCAGCGGATATAAATATTCACCTGACAGTAAAAAATTATTATTTGTGGCAGAGGTTAATATCGACAAGCAATTGAAGGATTTATACCAGGATCTGCCAAAAGCTAGCGGTAAAATATTTTCAGATCATATGTACCGGCATTGGGACACCTGGGTTGAATCGTACAGCCATGTGTTTTTTACAGATATCTCATCCGGCCTTATTAAAACAGGAAAAGATATTCTTGAGGGAGAACCTTATGAATGTCCGTTAAAACCATTCGGAGGCATGGAACAGATCAGCTGGAGTCCTGACGGGAAAATCATTGCTTATACCTGCCGTAAAAAAACCGGGTTGGCCTATACCCTCTCTACAAATTCCGATATTTTCTTCTATGAACTGGAAACCGGTAAAACCACCAATATCACTGAAGGAATGATGGGTTACGATGTAGCTCCCTCCTTTTCCCCCGATGGAAAAAAGATAGCCTGGCAGAGCATGGAAAGGGATGGTTACGAAGCTGACAAAAACCGGCTATTCGTCATGGATCTGCCGGCAGGAACAAAAACAGACCTGACAAAGGATTTCGATCAGAATACCGATTCTTTTACCTGGTCGGATGACGGGCAATCCATTTTTCTGATCAGCGACTACCATGGAACCGATGAAATATACCGTTTACTTCCGTCGGACCATACACTTAGGAAAATAACAGATGGCATCCACAATTATAAAACGGTGGCTCAGGCGGACGGCAAACTGATCGCTTCACGGGTATCCATGTCGATGCCGGATGAAATTTATTCCGTTGACCCTTCGACTGGAAAAGATACACAGATAACTTATACCAATAAAGACTTGCTGGAAAAGGTGACGATGGGTAAGGTTGAATCGCGATGGATTAAAACCACCGACAACAAGGAAATGCAAACCTGGGTTATATACCCCCCTCATTTTGATCCGGCGAAAAAATATCCCACCCTGCTCTATTGCGAAGGAGGACCTCAGAGTACGGTAAGCCAGTTCTGGTCTTACCGCTGGAACTTCCAGATGATGGCTGCCAACGGATATATCATTGTAGCCCCCAACCGCCGGGGATTGCCTGGTTTCGGACAAGCATGGAATGAACAGATCAGCGGTGATTACGGAGGTCAAAACATGAAAGATTACCTGAGCGCCATCGATTTTCTCTGTAAAGAATCCTATGTCAATAAAGATAAACTCGGTTGTATCGGAGCCAGTTACGGAGGTTTTTCAGTTTATTGGCTGGCCGGGAACCATCATAAGCGGTTTAAAGCGTTTATTGCCCATGATGGAATGTTCAACCTGGAATCACAGTACCTGGAAACCGATGAAATGTGGTTTGTAAATTGGGATTTGGGAGGCCCCTTCTGGGATAAAAACAACAAGGTGGCTCAACGTTCCTATGCAAACAGTCCCCACCGATTTGTTCAAAACTGGGATACCCCCATTCTTGTCATCCATGGGGAGCTTGATTATCGTATCGCAGTTACCCAGGGCATGCAGGCTTTCAATGCTGCCATTCTGAGAGGAATCCCTGCGGAAATACTGTACTTCCCCGATGAAAACCATTGGGTGCTTAAACCTCAGAACGGGATTCTCTGGCAACGTACTTTCTATAACTGGCTTGACCGTTGGCTTAAATAGATGGATGTGTGGAAGAAATATTGCTGGAAGCAGTCCGTCTGATAAAAAACTCCAGGTTTACCACCGCCTTTACCGGTGCAGGTATTTCGGTTGAAAGCGGCATCCCTCCTTTTCGCGGAAATTCAGGAATTTGGAACAAATATGACCCTGAAATGCTGGATATCGGTTTTTTCAAAGAACATCCGGTTGAATCGTGGAGCGTGATCAGGGATATATTTTACGCTTTTCTCGGAACCGCAAAACCAAATAAGGCACATGAAGTACTTGCCCGAATGGAAGCATCCGGCTTTTTGGGAAGAACCATCACCCAAAATATCGACAACCTTCACCAGGAAGCCGGCACCAGGGAAATCTATGAATTTCATGGAAATTCCAAGAAGCTGATTTGCCTCAGTTGTTTCAGAAAATACCGGTTCACTGAGATCGGACTTGACCATCTCCCCCCGACCTGCCGGGAATGTGGTGGTTTATTGAAACCCGATTTTGTTTTCTTCGGCGAAGCCATTCCACCGATTCCCCTCGCAGCCGCTTATGAAGCTGCTTCAATCTCGGATGTTTTTCTGGTCATCGGAACCACAGGGGAAGTTATGCCTGCCAGCCAGTTCCCCTATATGGCAAAAAACAATGGGGCCCATATTATTGAAATTAACCCGGATCCCTCTGCTTATACTTCGCCCGTTACAGATCTATTCCTACAGGGAAATGCGACGGAGATAATGGAAAAACTGGAAGGTATGCTATTTCCCCCGGCCCTGGATAATAATGAGGATGGTGTAGATTAGGATTTTGAAATCCATTGCCAGGGACATGTTTTCGATGTAGAGGATGTCAAATTTCAGCCGTTCTACCATTTGTTCAAGGTTTTCAGCATAACCGTATTTCACCTGTCCCCAGGAAGTAATGCCTGGTTTAACTTTATGCAATAAGCGGTAATGCGGGGCACGCTGTACAATCAGCTCAATATAAAAAGGCCTTTCAGGCCGGGGACCCACCACACTCATATCTCCCTTAAGTACCGTATAAAACTGAGGAATTTCATCAATCCTGAACTGGCGGAGAAATTTTCCGAAACGGGTGATCCTTGGGTCATCTTTAGAGGATAACTGAGGACCGTTCAATTCCGCATCCTTGTACATGGTACGAAACTTATGCATGATGAATGGCCTGCCCTTCAACCCCATTCTTTCCTGGGAATAAAAAACCGGACCGGCTGAGGTCAGTTTAATGACAATGCCGGTAATGAACATCAGTGGAAATAACAGGATAAGACAGAGCACCGATATGATGATATCAAAAATGCGTTTCAGCGACATTTGCCAGTCAGGCATAAGATCGGGGTAGATCTGAATCAGCGGAGCATGAAAGATGGAAGTCGTTTTAACGGATCCCATGAGGATGTCTTGCATGGCAGGTATGATTTTAATCACCACATCCGTATCTTCCAACTGGGTGATTATATTCTCAATGGTATGATTTTCAGAATGTTCAATGGCTATGATTACTTCTTCAATATTATATTCCTTCACCAGTCTGTTCAGGTCATTCAGATCGCCGAGATGCGGTATGAATTCAGCCAGTTTATAATTGTTATATCCCTCTACATTGACAAAGCCGACAAATTTATTTCCGGAAGATTTTTCCTGGTTTTCAATTTCGTTATAGATGGAAACTGCATTCCCGTTACTTCCAAGAATAACGGTATTAAACCCGATGATTTTATGATGGATTTTATATGCCGCCCTTGATGTCAGGAACAGCCTGAATCCGGCCGTAAAAAACAAATGCAGGAAAAACAGCACGAAAAAAAACTCTGCATAGGTTCTTTGGTTTTTTATGATATCATCCAGGATGATGGTAAAGAAAATGATGGTTACCCCAATGAGGGTTATTAAAATGGTCTGCGCAAATTCCCTTAGCCTGGCTTTGCGGAATATTTTCCGGTAGGTTCCGATCAGGGTATATAACAAAAGCCAGTAAATCGGGATAATGATGATTCCCAGATAAAGCTTAAAATCCAGAAACACATCCTGAAGATGTGCAAAAACATGAGGATCAACGGCAAGCTTACGGTAAACAAAGAACAACGTCCAGGCGATGAGGGCGGCAAAATAATCTGCAGAAATATATTTTATTACCTGTAAACGTTTATTCATTTTCGGGTCACAAGCTTTAAGTTATCAAATAATATGGTAGTCTGCAATGAATCCTTATCCAAAAAAGTTCCCATATATAATCGGTAGCTAAAAACATTTGGATAAGCATTCATACTGGTTGTCAGATCGACATAAATTTTTTTCCAGGTATTCTTGGTTTTATTCAGGTTAATGATCGGCACCGAATAGATATTGGTTGTAGAATATAATATAAGACCGACCGTCAGAACATTGGTGGTATTGAAATTCATCTCGAGAAATACAGGAGCGTACGGAATTGGAAATTCATTATGGGTCTGGCATTCAAAAAAATCTCTCGTGGTATCCAAAACCACCATACCCGAATGAAATCCCTCGAATGTCAAAGGAGAGCCCGAAGGAGTTTTCTGTATATACGCCGTGCTCCTGGATGTGGTATCAAGTGAGAGTGAAATATTATCAAAGTCCTCCATCCAGGTAAACCCTGTGGAGGAAGTATAAGTGGTTTTCAGCACGCCCATCCTTGTAGTACTGTCAGGAGTAAAGATTTCATTCTTCGAAATTTCGGAATAAAACTCGTAATTGATCCGGGTAGAGGCAATGCCATTCTTTTTAATACCCGGTAAAATTTTCACGGTATGACTCCCTTTTTTCAGGACAGGAAACCTCGCCGGCAATTCAAAGGCGCCGATAAAATCATCATCCACATACACCCAGGCGTCAGTAACAGACTGGGATGCAGACCCCTGAAGGGAATAACTGGTTGATAAATAAATGGAATCAATGGATAAATATGCAGGAATGGTCTGGTCACCGGAAAACTTCTCACAGGCAGTTTGCGATAGCAGGAGGATAAGCAAAAAAGGCAAGAATGGTAAAGATTTCCAATAGCTCATAGAGGTGGGTTGCTTGATCCCGTAAAATTTAACGGTTGTATCCGGGGTATATTGTCTATAAAATCGATAAAAGTAATTAACAATGAATTAACAAGGGTTCATAAGAGGTTTGAAGTGGAATGTTCGACTTTTTCAATGATCTGATAAGCCAATTCCAATGCGCTGTAGCCATCATTGATGGTTACTGAAGGTGTGGTATTATTGGTGATGGCTGAAGAAAAACTTTCCAGTTCCTGCCGGATGGCATTCAGGGGTTTAATTTCAGGTTTGTCAAATAAAATCTGCTTGGTACCACGTCCCGGCCCCAATTCAAGCACCATCCCCGGGGTATCCCCGCCATCTGTTTCCAAATCTTTTATTTTAACCACTTCCACTTCTTTTTTAAGAAAATCTACGGATATATAGGCATCGCGTTGGAAGAAGCGTGATTTCCGCATATTTTTCAATGAAATCCGGCTTGCAGTAAGATTTGCCACACAACCATTGTCAAATTCAATCCGGGCATTGGCAATATCAGGCGTGTCGCTCACCACCGAAACTCCACTGGCATTGATCTTGCGGATATTGCTTTTTACCACGCTCAAAATGATATCGATATCATGGATCATCAGGTCAAGAATAACCGGAACGTCGGTACCCCGCGGATTAAACTGAGCCAGGCGATGACTTTCAATGAACATCGGCCTGTCCAGAAAGGATTCGGCTGCCAGGAAAGCCGGATTGAACCTTTCCACATGTCCGACCTGCACTTTAACGTTGGCTTCCCCGGCAATTTTAATTAATTCCCGGGCTTCTTCCAGGCTGGTTACGACCGGTTTTTCGATAAATACATGTTTGCATTTTTTCAATGCTTTCGAGGCACACTCAAAATGAGAGAGGGTCGGGGTGACTATATCCACAACATCCACCGCATCAATCAAATCATCAATAGAACCATACTTATTAATTTTAAATTCGGATTCCACTTTGGCGGCTACCTGCTCGTCAGGATCAAAAAAACCCACAAGGTTAAATTCATTAATTTCCTTGATACAATTAATGTGTATCTTCCCCAGGTGCCCGGCTCCCAGTACGCCAATTTTTAACATATGAGAATTTTTTTGCAAAGGTAATTTTTTACGCTGATTGAATTTAGTATTTTCGTGAAATAATTAACGACCTGCTCAAATGACCAAAGTGCTTCCGACAGATGCTTACCGCCACCAGGGATTACGGAAATTATTGATAGAGAATATCAGACAAAAGGGAATTACTGACCGCAATGTATTGTCGGCAATGGAGAAGGTTCCCCGTCACTTTTTTTTCGACTCCTCGTTTCTTGAATATGCTTATGAAGATAAGCCTTTCCCGATAGGAGCCGGACAAACCATCTCTCAGCCCTATACCGTTGCTTTTCAAAGTGAACTATTAAAGTTAACGAAAGGGGAAAGGGTTCTGGAAATAGGTACAGGTTCCGGATATCAGGCTTGTATCCTGCTTGAAATGGGAGCCAAGGTATTCACCATCGAAAGGCAGAAAACCCTTTTTGATAAAACAAGTAAGTATTTGGCTTCTCTGGGATATTCCTCCATAAAAACTTTTTATGGCGATGGTTATAAAGGATTGCCCTCATTTGCACCCTTCGATAAAATTATTGTGACAGCAGCGGCTCCCATCATTCCCCAACCCCTGATTGAACAGTTAAAACTTGGCGGAATCCTGGTGATACCGGTAGGAGAAGAAGTTCAGATCATGACTACCATAGAAAAAATTTCCGAATCCGATCATATCAGAAAAGAACACGGCTTATTCCGCTTTGTGCCGATGTTGGAAAACAGGGCGAAAGACAAATAAAATAAATCATGAAAAAAATCTGCTTTTTTGCATTGTTGCTCGCCCTGTCAGGGTGTGCGGCAAAAAAGGTCAACTTTGACCAGCTGCAGGACCGGAATGGTCTTTATTACCTTGTAAATGATGATAAGCCTTTCAGCGGGGAGGTCGTTTCCTATGTAGCGGGAAGGGTTGAATTCGAAGGGGAAGTCAAGAAAGGTCTGAGAGAAGGTATCTGGACCTATTATTATCCAAGCGGACAAAAAAAATCTGAAGGGCAATTTAGCGATGGGCTGAAAGAAGGAACATGGAATTTCTGGAAGGAAAACGGACAGCCTGATTTGTCAGAAATATATAAAATCGGCAAACGCCTTGGAAATGAAGGAAGTGCAGAACCTGAAGTTAAAAAGGATTCCATTGTAACTACCGAACCGGTGGTTGAGAAAAAACCTGAAGCGAAACCCCTTCCGGAAAAAAAAGAAAAACCGGTTAAACCAAAGACTTTGGAATGGGAAAGGCTCAGGGGAGGCCCTGTGAAATATCTTGACGGGGTTCCTTACTCGGGACCCATCGTTAAACATTACCGTGAAGGAGGCCTGGAACTGGAAGGACATTTTAATTACGGGCACCGCAGCGGCAAATGGATTTTCTACGACCGATTTGGTAATATCCGCGACGTCAGGTATTATTAATACGTCTTTGTTTAAGCCTTTTACGCAGGGCAAGCATGAGTCCAAGGGTCATCAGGATCGCTCCGGCCCATAATACATTGATGTACGGATTCATGATGGCTTTGATTATGATATAATCGGGATCCGTTCCCACCTGAGAAATATAGGTATAATAGTCGCGGGTAATAAAATGCCTTGTGGCGGGGTTATACACATCGCCCATCCGGGGATGACGATTCACAGAAGGGAAAAGACTGAATTCCTTAAAATATTTTCCATTCTTCATCTTCATGAAATCCACCTGATAAACTGTCAGGTTTCCTTGTTTTTTCTGATTGATATAACTCACATAAAATCCACCCATGTAAACAGTATCCTGGCTGACCAGCATCAGATTTTCAGCATTGGATTGCAAATCACCCAGATCAAAACGGGATGTATTGGTTGAAACGGTGGTAGAATTCGAAAATGTGATCAAGGTTCCCAGCAGAAAAAGAAGGAATCCGATGTGGGTTATAAGGGCGGCTGTATTCCGTGGTTTGGCAGTATGAAAAAGAAGGTTATTCACAGAGGCCAGCAGAGAAAATAGAATAAAGAACAAAAACAGCAGGTAGTTGAGTCGGGTAAGCACTCCAAAAAGGGCAAAAGGGATACACAGCAGCAATGCAGCAATAAGCGGAACCATCATTTTCCTGAAAAACCGTCCAGGTTCATTAAAATCGTAGTTCAGAAATTGGGTGAAAGCAATGAACCCGGCAATTAATAAAGCATAAGGCATCTGCCAGCGATTGTAGAAACCCACCCGGTCGGAGGGCGGAGCAATGTCTGTCCCGAAAATATTGTTAAACACCGGAAGGGATGTCGTGAAAATAATCTGGAAAGCTGCCAGTACTATAATAATTGCGCCAATAAACATCCAAAATTCCCGTGAAAGGAGAAGGTCGTTTTTCCTGATATGAAATTTCCTGAAGTTGAAGACGATCAAAAAAATCATCAGGAAAAGAAAAGACAGCAAATAAACAAGAAGCTGCAAACTCATGCCGTTATCGCCAAAAGAATGAGCGGAAGAATCAGCAAGCACTCCGCTCCGGGTCAGGAAACTTGCATAAAGCACAAGCACATAGGATAAACCTATGAATAAATATGCTGAAAACAGGGCAAAATTCTGTTTTCTTGAAATCAGCATAAAATGTAAACCTGCCACGAGGGTCATCCATGGGACCAGGGAAGAATTTTCGACCGGATCCCAGGACCAGAACCCTCCAAAAGTCAGGGAAACATAGGCCCAGGCACCTCCTAAAAGAATTCCAGCGCCCAGCAGGGTAAGGGAAAGCAAGGTCCAGGGTATGGCATGTTTGATCCAGGAAGTATAATCTTTCCTCAGAAAAGAGGCTATGGCATACGCAAACGGAACGAGTGCAAGGGCATATCCCAGAAACAATATAGGTGGATGTATGGTCATCCAGATGTTTTCCAGAAGCGGATTCAGACCGTTCCCGTCGGTCAGCATGCTGAGGTAATCAGGCTGTGAAAAAATCGTACCATGCACTGTGCCTAATGTTTCGCGTAGCAGCATGAATGGACTTCCGCCTATTTTTATTCCGAGGACCTGGATCCCAAGAAGCATGGAAGTAACAAAAAGCTGAGAAAAAGAAACAACCGCCATCACCGGTTTTTCCCATTCCCTGGCAATAAATATCAGGATCAGCCCTATGAAAGCCTGTCCAAGGGCCCATACCAGAAAGCTTCCTTCCTGACCTGCCCAGAAACAGGAGATAATATAGGAAACCGGCAGGGATGTTGAAGAATATTGCCACACATAAGCATATTCAAAATAATGCTGAAAAATCAAGTAATACAGGACAGATGCCACTCCGAAGAGAGATACCACGTGTAAAAAATAAAATCCCCTGCTTCCAAAAAGCCATCGCTTTTCATTTTTTTCCTTTAAAAAGAAAGAAAAGAGATAGAAAGCAGTTGCCAAAACTGCAGAAAGAAAGCTGAACCCTATTAAAATTTTTCCCAATAAACCAGGCAGTATATGTTCTCCGAGATATTGTATTTCCATGAAAATCTTTGTTAAACGGCAAAAGTACACATTTCAAAAATACGATATGATAAATATTTTCTGTTAATAACTCAGGAATTTTTGTTATTAATAAATCGAAGAAGCCTTGAAAGACTAACCGATTTCCATTATATTCGCTAAAATTTTGTAAGATGGTCAGGATAGGCTTGATCGGTGGCACTGGTTTGGAAAAGCTGGATTTGTTTGAGCAAACACGGGAAATACAGATGGAAACCCCTTATGGGTCGCCTAGTTCCAGCTTTCTGACCGGAAAAATAGAAAATTGTGAAGTGTTTATTCTGTCGCGTCACGGACGTCAGCATACCCTCCCTCCTGCCCGTGTGAATAACCGGGCTAACATGGAGGCCTTTCAGCGTTTAGGTTGTAAATATATCATTGCTACCACGGCCTGTGGCAGTTTAAGGGAAGAAATCAACCGGGGAGATCTCGTTATTCCTGACCAGTTCATTGATTTCACCCGTTTCCGGGATATTACTTTTTATGATCAGTTCGAACCTGATGCGCCTAAACACACGCCCATGGCCGATCCTTTTTCGCCGGTTCTGCGAAATTGGATTATCCAGGCTGCCAAAGACCTGAATATCCCTTTTCACCCCATTGGCACCGTAGTTACGATTGAAGGACCACGGTTTTCCACCCGGGCCGAATCCAGGATGTTCCGCCTGCTCGGAGCTGACGTGATCAACATGAGTACTGCACCCGAAGCCATTTTAGCCAATGAAGTCGGGATACCTTATGCTTCAATCGCCCTTTCTACCGATTACGATTGCTGGAAGCAGGAGGAAGAACCCGTTACTTGGGAAAACATTTTGCAGGTTTTTAATGAAAATGTAAAGCACGTTACCAAACTTTTGCTTTACCTTTTACCAAAGATTACTGAATAAATATGATACGGATGAAGAGGATTCTTGTTTTTCTAATAGGCATATTGATTTTGCAGACCGCAATGGGTCAATCCCGCAGCCAGCCTCCGGTTAAGCCTCCGGTTACCAGTGTGGAACGATCCATGTCGAATTTACCACTTATCAGTGAGACACGTTCATTTATTGAGAAGGCCACCGGATGGATGCTACAGGATAACGGGGAGTGGCTTTCAGCCGAAAACAGGATTCCTTATAAAAAAGCAGAATACAACCGATCATCAAAAGCTTACTACAAACTTGGAAAAGAAAACTTCCAGATACTTGAATTAAGAGATGTGATGCTCAATAATGAGCTTTATGCCATTTTTATTATTCGTTTTAAAACAGGCTGGTACGAATTCCCGATATTAATGGATGGATGGCACAAACAGGAAGGTTTGAGTTATTTTGTTTTTAAAGCGAGTAGGCTTGCTCAGGTTGTTCCCGATAAATATGAATACAACCAGCCGTATATTACAAACCTCGACGTGGTTTGCGACGGAACCATCATCGATTATGATCTGAAAACACTGAACTCAACCGTAGCCTACCAGATACAGAAAACCTTCAACGATAAGACCATTGCTTCGCACAATTTACTGATTGCTTACATGCCTGTTCAGATTGATGGGGAGAATCTTGGCCGCTTCCGCCTTATTCAGGTCATGAATAAAAAGAAACTTTACCTCCCCTATCTGGATCCCAAGGACCGGGATAAACTTTTCCGAAGTTCTTATTTTGAAACACCGTACGATGTTTTCAGGGGTTTAATCCGTTATAATGCCGGTGCCATTGTGGTCCCTCAGTATACCGGCACCCCTAAAACACCTGAAGAGTTCTATAAACGGGGTGTGTCCGATTACGCCCTGGGGAACCACCGTGAAGCCATTATAGATCTTACAGAAGCTTCCAAATCCCCTCCTTACTCCGAATTCTTTCTGACTTACGCTTACCGGGCCAATGCAAGACAAAAACTGGGTGATTTGCTGCCAGCCCTCCAGGATTTTGACCGGGCTGTTTCCCTAAAACCCAATGACCAGAATTATTACTCAGCCTGGCTTACAACCATTTATAACCGGGGGGTATGCCGGTTTCTTACCAAAGATAATGCCGGCGCCTGCCAGGACTGGCAAACTGCCATACAACTCGGGTTTAAGGATATCACCACCGACCGGATGATCAAGGAGAATTGCGGAAATTTCAAATTTACCCCGTCTAACCTCACTTTATCTACCATTCCTTCCAGTTCTCCGGGTGTGACAAGCCCTGATATTCAGAATGATTATTACAAAGTGTACTGGGATGGGATCTGGAAATATGAAAACGGAAATTACAGCGAAGCCATCAAGAACTTCAACCGGGCCCTGGAACTAAAACCACAGACAAATATAACCTCCGTTTATAATTACCGGGGCAATTGCCGGCTTAAAATGTCTCAATATCCCGGCGCCATTGCTGATTTCGATGTAGCCATCAATTATGCCGTGCAAACGGATTACAACACTTTAAAAACCATTTATTACAACCGGGGACTTGCCAACTATTTTCAAAACAATACTTCCATTGCCTGCAGTGATTTCCGTAAGGCAATCAGTTTGGGATTAAGCGAACCGGAATATCTTAAGTTTATCGGACAGGTTTGCAAATAAAACCTGAAAGCTGAGGCTGGTTACGGTGTGACAGGATGATCCCGTACCCCGTTTTTATACGCTACTACAAAGGCATCGTGAACTCCTTGTTTGATAAGGGTCTGACATAATTCCCGGGCATATTCAATATCCTTGTAATTACCGACCAGAAACCTTTCCATACTCCCGTCTTTTTCCATGCGGACCGGATGGGTGATATGATAATGGTTCCGGATCCACTTTGTGCTGTATGTATGACGGCTGAATGCGCAGACCTGAACAGAATAAAGAAAATCAGGAGAAGATAATTCCCTGGTCTCCGGTTCGAATGTGGGATAAACCGAATCAGGCCGCAGTGGTTCAACCACCGGTACAGAATACGCGGTGTAAGCGTAATCAAGAACCCCGGGTTTATTTTTCGCCACTCCTCCAAGGTTTATAGAGACTCCAACGGCCAGATAATCATAAATATCGAATTTAAAACCTCCAACCTTCTGATCCATTTTATCAGAAAATGCCATCCTGAAAGTCCATTCCAGCCCAACATTCACCTTATTACTTATTTTATAAAAAGCCCCAAGTCCGAATGGCATGACAAGTCCTGAATTCCATTGGAAAGCATTGCTTACGGGTGTCACTCCGTTGATGACGGGTTCAACTTTTTTCGTTCTCCAACTGGAAACTCCAATGCCTATGGTTCCATATACAAAGAATCTCCTTGAAGGTTTATACGGTGAAATGAGATTTGAGAAATTAATGGTCGTATTGAGATTGAAATCCAGAACGGTTCCGGAAAAGTATTCGCTTAAACTGGTATCCCCTGAACTGAATCGCTTGGTGCCTTGTATGCCTCCGAAAAGCAACTGTAGCCTTAATCCCATCACATTGGTAAACTGCCTGCCAAAATGAATGTTCCCGGCCAGGTGGATATTGTCAGCCGGAATGATCTTATTCGAATTCAGATCGCCGTAATAAAAATCAGGTCCAATGTTCGCCCCCAATATCCAGGTGTTGGAGAACTGGCTTACGCCCGTCTTATCAGCAACAGGTGATTGTGCCCTTATCTGGGGGAAAAAAATTGCGAGCAGGAAAACAGATAAAAAAGCCCTTTGAAACATTGAATCAAGATTAATTCCCTTTCAGCTTTCCCGGGAAACGGGCTACTAATATATGAACACTTTGGCAATTAACAAAAAACCCTTTCCCAAAAAAAGGAAAGGGTTAAAAAAATTATTTATTAACCTCAACCTTAACGAACATATTTAAAGTCGTTTCCAAGATATTTTGCTGTACTACCCAGTTGTTCTTCAATGCGGAGCAACTGGTTGTATTTTGCAATCCGGTCTGTACGGCAGGCCGAACCTGTTTTGATAAGTCCCGTATTCAGGGCCACCGCCAGATCGGCGATGGTCACGTCCTCGGTTTCGCCCGAACGGTGACTGATCACAGCAGTATAACTGTTCCGGTAGGCCATGTTTACGGCATTGATGGTTTCCGTAAGGGTGCCGATTTGGTTGACTTTTATAAGGATGGAATTTGCCACTCCCATTTTAATTCCTTTTGCCAGTCTTTCCACGTTGGTCACAAACAAATCGTCTCCAATCAGCTGAATTTTATTTCCAAGTTCCTTGGTCATCTTTTTCCAGCCATCCCAGTCGTCTTCAGCCATGCCGTCTTCAATGGAAATAATCGGATATCTGTTCACCCAATCCTTCCAGAAAGAAACCATTTCCGGGGGAGTAAGCTTTTCTCCGCTGGATTTTTTAAGATGATATACATTTTCTTCAGGTAAAAAATATTCAGAGGAAGCAGGGTCCAGGGCAATATAAATATCCTTACCCGGCTCATATCCTGATACCTCTATCGCCTGCATAATAACTTTCAGTGCCTCCTCATTGGATTTCAGGTTCGGAGCAAAACCTCCCTCGTCACCCACGTTCGTGGAGTACTTGCCCTTTTTCAGAACCGCTTTCAGGTTATGGAACACCTCTGCTCCCATGCGGATGGCTTCATTGAAAGAAGAAGCACCCACAGGCATGATCATGAATTCCTGAAAATCTATGGAATTATCAGCATGAGAACCTCCGTTAAGGATATTCATCATGGGTATAGGCAGGGTCTGAGCTGCAACGCCTCCAACATAGCGGTAAAGTTCCTGACCAGTGATCTGTGCACCGGCATGTGCAACTGCCAGAGAAACGCCTAAAATGGCATTGGCTCCCAGTTTTGATTTATTGGAAGTGCCGTCCAGTTCGATCAGTTTTTGATCAATCTCAACCTGATCGGTAACGAACATGCCAATGATTTCATCAGCAATGACATTATTGACATTTTGAACTGCTTTCAATACTCCTTTTCCGAGATAGAACTTTTTATCCCCATCGCGAAGTTCAACGGCTTCATGGATACCGGTAGATGCTCCGGAAGGAACCGCAGCCCGCCCGATGGCTCCGTTATCTGTGATAACGTCCACTTCAATGGTAGGATTTCCTCTTGAATCAAGGATTTGTCGTGCCCTGACTGATAAAATAGTACTCATGGATTAGTTTTCAGCTTTTGGTTCTTCCGTTTCTGGTTTGCTTTCAGATTTTATTTCTTCTGAAACAACTTCAGCAGCCTTTTTCGAGGTTTTTTTTGGTTTCGCTTCGGCTTCCGGTTTTTCGATCACTTTGGCATCTTCCCCTGCTTTCTTCTTTGCTGTTCTTTTTCTACGGGTTGTCTTGGCTTTTCCCTCATCCTTCGGATTCAGCATGGCTTCATTGTAATCAACCAATTCGATAAAACACATCTCCGCATTATCTCCCTCCCGGAAGCCGGTTTTCAGGATACGGGTATAACCACCCGGACGTTCAGCGATCTTTTTGGAAATTTCACGAAACAGTTCAGAAACAGCTTCTTTATTTTGCAGCTGACTGAATACCAGTCTTCTCGAATGGGTTGAATCCTCCTTTGATTTTGTCAACAGAGGTTCCACATAGGTACGCAAAGCCTTTGCCTTAGCCAGGGTGGTAGTGATCTTCTTATGAATGATCAGAGATGAGGCCATATTTGAAAGCATGGCTTTCCGATGTGCGCTCTTTCTTCCCAGGTGGTTTATTCTCTTCTGGTGTCTCATTTCAATTAATCCTTATCTAATTTATATTTTGTCGTATTCATTCCAAATTCCAGACCTTTAGCCTTTACCAGTTCTTCCAGTTCAGTCAGGGACTTCTTTCCGAAATTCCTGAATTTCAACAGGTCATTTTTATTAAAGGCAACCAGATCACCCAATGTTTCAACATCGGCAGCTTTCAAGCAGTTCAACGCCCTAACCGATAAGTCAAGGTCAACGAGTTTGGTTTTAAGTAACTGGCGGATGTGCAGGGAAGTCTCATCAAATTCTTCTGTGACAGTCTTTTCGGCCGCATCCAGGGTGATCTTCTCATCCGAAAACATCATAAAATGATGAATGAGAATTTTAGCGGATTCCTTTAAAGCATTCTTAGGATGAATGGAGCCATCTGTTTCCACTTCAAGTATAAGTTTCTCGTAGTCGGTTTTTTGCTCTACCCGGAAATTCTCAACATTGAAGGTTACATTTTTGATCGGCGTATGAACCGAATCAATGGCAATTCTTCCCAGAGAAGAGGTGAGGGTTTTATTTTCCTCAGCGGGAATGTATCCACGTCCTTTATCAATGGATAATTCCACTGTAAGTTTCACGGATGATTCCATGTGGCAAACCAGAATATCAGGGTTCAGTACCTGGAATACAGACAGGAATTTATTGATATCACCTGCTTTGAACTCCTTCTGCTGAGCTATGATCACGGTCACTTTTTCAGAATTTTCCGATTCAATCAGCCTTTTAAAACGGATTTGTTTCAAGTTAAGGATGATTTCGGTGATATCCTCGATAACTCCTTTAATCGTGGAAAATTCCTGATCCACTCCTTCTATTTTCACAGAAGTGATGGCAAAGCCTTCGAGCGAAGAAAGTAAAATCCTTCTGAGTGAGTTTCCAATGGTTACTCCAAAACCAGGCTCAAGCGGACGAAATTCAAAAACACCGCGGTAATCATCAGCTTCCACCATAATTACCTTGTCGGGTTTCTGGAACGGTAATATTGCCATTTTTCTTAGTTTTAAGTTTTCAATCAGTTCAGGTTACCCTTAGGTCACCCCATTATTTTATTTCGAATACAATTCGACGATGAGCTGTTCCCTGATATTTTCGGGAATCTGGTCGCGTTCCGGATAATTCATGAATTTTCCGGTTAAAAGGTTACGATCCCATTCCAGCCAGGAATACGGATTGCCATGCGAGGCAATTGAATCAGTAATAATTTCAAGCGATTTGGAACGTTCTCTCACGGCGATAATATCGCCTGCCTTCAGTTCAAAGGAAGGAACATTCACAACTTTTCCATTTACGGTAATATGCCGGTGACTGATCAGTTGACGGGCACCGCTTCTGGAAGGGGAAATCCCCAAACGGTACACCACATTGTCGAGACGGGATTCGATCAGTTGTAAAAGCACTTCACCCGTAATCCCGCCTTTTCTGGCGGCTTTCAGGAAGGTATTTTTAAATTGTCTTTCCAGAATGCCATAAGTATATTTGGCCTTCTGTTTTTCCATCAGCTGGGTTCCGTATTCCGAAGATTTTGCCCTTCTTTTGGTTTGCCCGTGCATCCCGGGAGGATAATTCTTTTTCTCATAACTCTTATCGGGTCCGTAAATAGGATCCCTGAATTTTCTTGCAATCTTTGACTTCGGGCCAATATATCTTGCCATGGTAAGGAATATAATTAAAAGTTAAACTCTTCTTCTTTTCGGAGGACGACATCCGTTATGTGGTAAGGGCGTGATATCCATTATTTCCATCACTTCAATGCCGGCTGAATGCAAGGTACGGATGGCCGATTCACGACCGGCTCCGGGGCCTTTAACAAACACCTTCACTTTTCTCAAACCAAGGTCATAAGCCACTTTGGAGGCATCCTGCGATGCCATCTGGGCTGCATAAGGAGTATTCTTCTTAGAACCCTTGAAACCCATTTTCCCAGCAGAGGACCAGCTGATCACCTGCCCAATGTTATTGGTCAGGGTGACAATAAGGTTGTTGAATGAAGCATTGATATAGGCTTTTCCTATTGCATCAACCTTCACTACCCTTTTTTTTGAACTTTTTTCAGACTTTGCCATATGTTACAATTACTACTTTCCTTAATCATTAACCTTTCGTTGCCTTCTTCTTATTGGCAACTGTTTTTTTCCTGCCCTTACGCGTGCGGGCATTGTTCTTGGTGCTTTGTCCGCGTACCGGCAATCCCAAACGATGACGGATTCCACGGTAACAACCGATGTCCATCAGACGCTTGATATTCATCTGAACTTCAGAACGAAGGGCTCCTTCGATTTTAAAATTATCATTGATGATAGTCCTGATTTTATTCTGCTCGTCATCGGTCCAATCCTGCACCTTCTTCTTCAAATCCACACCTGCCAAAGAAAGGATTTTCTGCGCGGTACTTCTACCAATTCCGTAAATATAAGTCAGTCCGATTTCGCCCTGTTTATTTTTAGGTAAGTCAATACCTGCAATTCTGGCCATATTGATCGAATTTTATGTTTATTTTATCTTAACCTTGTCTTTGTTTAAACTTAGGATTCTTTTTGTTTATGACAAAAAGCTTGCCTTTTCTACGGACGATTTTACAGTCGGCCGATCTTTTTTTTATGGATGCTCTAACTTTCATTTTACGTTATTTTAAACTATTGATATCTGAACGTAATTCTTCCTTTTGTCAAATCATAAGGCGACATTTCGATCCGGACCTTATCTCCGGGCAATATTTTGATATAATGCATGCGCATTTTACCGGATATGTGGGCAGTGATCACATGGCCATTTTCCAGTTCGACACGGAACATCGCATTCCCCAGAGATTCGATGACCGTTCCATCTTGTTGGATGGATGCTTGTTTTGACATGATATCCTTTATTTTTTATTAGCTTCTAATACTTCCTCTATAAATTTAAAGGTAGAAAGCACATCTGCCTTTTCTTTCTTTACTGCCACCGTCAGCTCAAAATGTGCGGAAGGCATCCGGTCTGCAGTTCGTATCGTCCAGCCGTCATTCGCCTGAACAACATTCTTTGTCCCCATATTAATCATGGGTTCAATGCAGAGGGTCAGCCCTTCCAGTAGTTTCACACCGGAACCTTTTCGGCCGTAATTGGGTATATCCGGTTTTTCATGTAACTGCAACCCGATACCATGCCCCACAAGTTCTCTCACCACTGAATACCCGAACGATTCCACATATTGTTGAACCGTTTCGCTGATATCTCCCACCCTTTTCCCTGTAATCGCCGTATCTATGGCCATAAACAAGGATTCCTTGGTTCGCTTCAGCAGGTCAAGCACATCCTGGTTCACTTCGCCTACTGAAAAAGTATAAGCCGAATCACCAAAATATCCATTCTTCCTGCATCCGCAATCGATCGAAACTATATCACCATTTATAAGAACTCTTTCACCCGGAATTCCATGTACCACTTCCTCATTGACCGAGATACACAAGGTGGCCGGAAACCCCCTGTACCCTTTAAAGCCGGGTACCGCTCCTTCAGACCTGATAAAGTCTTCTGCAATCTGATCCAGTGCTATCGTTTTAACACCTGGTTTTATATGTTTTGCAACTTCTGCAAGCGTTCTGCTCACAATGATCGCATTCTCTCTCAATATTTCGATCTCATCCGCCGATTTTACAGATACGTGCTTTGTAAGCATTTTGCTAACCGGTGACAGAATAAGATGAACGACCCTTGATACGGCCTGATTTGGTCAGACCGTCATAATGCCTCATCAACAAATGGCTTTCTACCTGCTGCAAAGTGTCAAGTACCACACCCACGAGAATCAGCAGGGAGGTTCCACCATAGAATTGTGCAAACTGGTTGGTAACGCCAACCAGTCGTACGAAAGCAGGCATGATAGCCACAAAGCCAAGGAAAATAGACCCGGGAAGGGTAATTCTCGACATGACATTGTCAATGAATTCGGCTGTCTTCTTTCCGGGCTTAACACCGGGAATAAAACCACCGTTCTTCTTCATATCTTCTGCCATCTGGTTCGGATTGACAGTGATGGCAGTATAAAAATAAGTGAAAAAGATAATCAGGATAAAATACGTCAGGTTATATCCCCAACTGTTCATATCGGTAAAAGTACGTGCAATACCTGTAAGTGTTTCGCTGCTTGCAAAGCCAGCCAGTGTCAATGGAAGAAACATAATGGCCTGTGCAAAAATGATCGGCATAACACCTGCAGCATTTACCTTCAGGGGAATATACTGACGGACACCGCCATACTGTTTGTTTCCCACGATGCGTTTTGCATACTGAACAGGAATTTTCCGTGTACCCTGTACCAGCAGAATGGTGACCAGGATAACCAGTACAAGGAAAGCAAGTTCAACAACGAAAAATACCAGACCTCCTCCTTTTTGTTCCATGCGTGAAACCAATTCACCAAAGAGGGCAAAAGGCAGACGGGCGATGATCCCGATCATAATGATCAGTGAAATCCCGTTCCCGATCCCTTTATCAGTAATTCTTTCACCAAGCCACATGATAAACATAGAGCCGGCTGTAAGCAGGATAATGGACGAAATTCCGAAGAAAGAAAATACAGTATGGATGGTCGTATTCGCACTAAAAGGGTAGATCGCCTCAGCCGGTAACTGGGAAGCCAGGTTAACGATATATGCCGGAGACTGAAATACTAAAATGATAACAGTCAGATAACGGGTCATCTGATTGATTTTCTTACGGCCGCTTTCTCCTTCTTTCTGTAATTTCTGGAAATAAGGAATGGCCATCCCGAGCAACTGCATCACAATGGATGCAGAGATATAAGGCATGATACCCAGGGCAAAAATAGATGCATTTGAAAAGGCGCCACCTGAAAACATGTTGAGCAATCCCAGCAGTCCGCTTTTTGTTTGGTTCTGCAAACTTGCCAACATGCTGGGGTCGACACCCGGAAGAACCACATAAGCACCCAGACGGTAAATAAGAATAATTCCGATCGTGTATAGGATCCGCTTGCGCAGATCTTCAATTTTCCAGATGTTCCTTATGGTTTGAAACAGCTTTTTCATTCAAACAAGTTTAAAGTATGTTAGCAACTCCACCAAGATCTTCAATGGCTTTCTTTGCAGTGGCTGAGAAAGCGTGGACGGTAATCTCCAGTTTTGCTTTCAGCTCTCCGCGACCCAGAATTTTAACCCGGTCATTTTTAGAAACATAGCCGCTTTCGCGGAGAATTTCCAGATCAATGACGGAAATATTTTTCTTTTCAGCCAATTGCTGAAGAATATCCAGATTGATTCCTTTATATTCCTTGCGGTTAATATTTTTAAATCCGAATTTGGGAACCCGGCGGGTCAAAGACATCTGTCCGCCTTCAAAACCCTTTTTTCTGGAATAACCCGAACGGGATTTTGCGCCCTTATGACCACGGGTAGAAGTCCCTCCATGTCCTGAACCCTGGCCTCTGCCAATGCGCTTTACTTTTTTCGTTGAACCTTCTGCCGGTTTAAGATTACTTAAATCCATTTTAATATCGTTTATCTAAGTTAGACTTCTTCCACTGTAACCAGGTGAATAACTTTTTCTACCATTCCCAAAATCTGGGGGGTAGCATCATGTTCCACCGTATGACGGATCCTTTTCAGACCTAATGCTTCGAGGGTACGTTTCTGGCGTAAAGGCCTTCCGATACCGCTTCGAATCTGTGTTATTTTTATTTTTTTCATTGCTTCTACCGTCTTTTGATGATAAAATTCTTAGCCATTAAATACGTTATACAGGTCAATTCCCCTGAGTTGCGCAATGGTGTATGGGTCACGCATCTGGATGAGGGCATTGATGGTCGCTTTTACCACGCTATGGGGATTGGAACTTCCTTTTGATTTGGCCAGCACATCCTTGATTCCCACACTCTCGAGTACTGCACGCATAGCGCCACCGGCAATAACACCGGTACCGGGAGCGGCAGGTTTCAGGAAAACAAGCGCACCGCTGTATTTACCTAATTGTTCGTGTGGAATGGTTCCCTTGAGTACGGGGACTTTAATGAGGTTCTTTTTTGCATCATCAATTCCCTTGGCGATCGCTGCGGTGACTTCTTTTGCCTTACCCAGTCCGTAACCTACAACGCCGTTTTCATTCCCTACTACCACGATAGCAGAAAAGCTGAACGTACGTCCACCCTTGGTCACTTTCGTTACCCTCTGAATGCTGACGAGGCGATCTTTGAACTCGATCTCGCTTGATTTTACTCTTTTTACGTTAGCGTTTGTCATATTTTACTTAAAATTTGAGGCCACCTTCCCTGGCTGCTTCAGCCAAAGATTTAACCCTGCCATGATATAAATAACCATTCCGGTCAAAAACCACATTTTCGATACCGGCCTGCTGCGCTTTTTCAGCGATCAGCTTTCCGACCTGTTTGGCAACTTCGGTTTTTGTTCCTTTTACTTCTTTTATTCCTTTTTCAATCGAAGAGGCGGCGATCAGTGTTTTGCCAGTCAGATCATCGATCAACTGGACATAAATCGCTTTACTGCTTCTGAATACGGTCATACGAGGCCTGTCAGGAGTCCCTTCGACGATTTTACGTACCCTGTGTTTGATCCTGAACCTCCGAAATTCCTTTTTATTCTTGATAGCCATTGTTGTTTGTTTTTAACTTTTTTGCTAATCCCTAAGGATCACATGATTCATTTATTATTGTCCGGCGGCTGATTTTCCTGCTTTCTTCTTAATCTCTTCACCTGCAAAACGGATTCCTTTCCCTTTATAAGGTTCAGGTTTACGGAAAGAACGAATCTTGGCGGCAACCTGGCCGATCAGTTGTTTATCGGCTGATTTCATGATAATGGTATTGTTTTTCCCTTTCTCTGCAGTAGTCTGAATCTGAATTTCCTGTGGAATTTCCAGTAAAAGGTTATGAGAATAACCTAAAGCCAATTCAAGCAGCTGTCCGTTCGCGGTTGCTTTATATCCAACCCCGACCAGTTCCTGAACCACGGTAAATCCTTCTGAAACGCCTTTGACCATATTCGAGAGCAGAGAGCGGTAAAGTCCATGTTTTGACCTGTCGTCTCGTTCTTCGGAATTGCGCAGGACATAAAGCACTGAACCTTCCACTTTAACCGTGATTTTAGGATCAACCTGCTGTTTCAGTTCTCCAAGTTTTCCACTTACCGTGACCAGGTTCGTATCGGAGATAGTAACCTGCACGCCTTCGGGTAATTGAATGGGTAATTTTCCTATTCTTGACATGTTTGTTTGCTCCTTTTAACTGATAAAACATAAAACCTCGCCGCCAACTTTTTTCACCCGGGCTTCCTTGTCGGTCATAAGACCCTGGGAAGTGGAAAGAATAGCAACACCCAGACCGTTGAGAACACGTGGCAGATTATCGGCATCCACATATTTTCTCAAGCCGGGTTTGGAAATTCTTACCAGCGAATTGAGGGCTGATACTTTTGTGATCGGATGATATTTCAATGCAATCTTAATCATACCGGGACGGGGTTCATTTTCCACTTTGTAATTCAGGATATACCCTTTTTCAAAGAGGATCCTTGTAATTTCTTCCTTGATCTTCGATTTTGGAATCTCAACCACCCGGTGGTTGGCCAAAACGGCATTCCTGATTCTTGTCAAATAATCTGCAATGGGATCCGTTACCATTTATTTCTGTTTTATTTGTTTGTTTTTTTATTCTTTTACCAGCTTGCTTTTCTCACACCTGGGATCAAGCCTTTATTGGCCATTTCCCGGAAATTGATACGGGAAATCCCAAACATGCGCATGTATCCCTTTGGCCTGCCCGTAAGCTTACAACGGTTATGAAGACGTACCGGAGATGCATTCTTGGGTAATTTTTGCAAGGCAGCATAATCTCCTGCTTCTTTCAGAGCTTTGCGCTTGTCGGCAAACTTTGCTACCAGCTTTTCCCGCTTGTGTTCCCTGGCTTTAATGGATTCTTTTGCCATATCTTTATTTATTTTTAAATGGAATTCCAAATTCTTTTAACAGGGCATGAGCTTCCCGGTCGGTAGGAGCCGAAGTGACGAAGGTAATGTCCACTCCATTAATTCTGGCAACTTTATCGATATCGATTTCCGGAAAAATGATCTGTTCTGTAACTCCGAGGGTATAATTGCCCCGGCCGTCGAATCCTTTGTCATTCACTCCACGGAAATCCCGTACACGGGGCAAAGCAACAGAAATTAACCGATCCAGAAATTCATACATCCGTTCGCCTCTCAGGGTAACCCTGACTCCGATAGGATTTCCTTTTCTTAACTTGAAATTTGATATATCCTTCCTGGATTTTGTAGAAACTGCCTTCTGTCCGGTAATCATGGTCATCTCAGAAATTCCATTCTCGATGAATTTTTTATCGGTATTTGCGATACCAAGCCCCTGATTCAAACAGATTTTGCTGATCCTAGGAACCTGCATGGTGCTCTTATAGCCAAACTGCTGCATGAGGGCGGGAACAACTTCCTTCAGATACTTATCCTTTAATCTTGGTGTATAAGCCATTATTTTATAACCTCCCCTGATTTTTTAGAAAAACGAACCAATTTATCCGATTTACCATCGAGTTTTCTACCGGTACGCGTGGGTTTACCCGAAGGATCCACCACTTTCAGATTAGAAATATGTACGGGAGCTTCTTTCTTCACGATACCTCCCTGTGGGCTTTTTGCATTAGGCTTGGTGTGCTTTGAAACCAAATTTACGCCTTCCACAATGGCCTTTTGCTTCTCGGTATCAACCTTGAGCACTTTTCCCTGCTGGCCTCTCGAATCGCCGGTAATGATCATCACCGTGTCGCCTTTGCGTATATGTAACTTCTTTTGCATGGTTTGATTTTATGCTTAGAGCACTTCAGGTGCTAAAGAAACGATTTTCATAAATTGTTTTTCCCTTAATTCCCGGGCAACCGGTCCGAAAATACGGGTACCGATCAATTCTCCGGCATTATTCAGCAGTACCACTGCATTGTCATCAAAACGGATATAAGAACCATCTCCTCTACGGATTTCCTTCTTGGTCCTTACCACCACTGCTTTTGAAACCGTTCCCTTTTTAATATTTCCGGAGGGTAAAGCATGTTTAACTGTTACGATGATGCGGTCACCCACGGAAGCATATCGTTTGCGGGTTCCGCCGAGTACTTTGATACACAGGACTTCCTTTGCCCCGCTGTTATCTGCTACTGTTAATCTTGACTCTTGCTGTATCATGGCTATTTAACCTTTTCAATGATTTCGACAAGTCTCCAACATTTATTTTTACTGAGCGGCCTGGTTTCGGCAATTTTAACCTTATCGCCTTCGCTGCATTCATTTTTATCATCGTGAGCCATAAAACGGGAGGTTTTCTTAACAAACTTTCCGTATTTGGGATGTTTCACCTTGCGTTCCACTTCAACTACCACGGATTTCTCCATTTTATTGCTGACCACAATGCCTGTTTTCTCTTTTCTTAATTGTCTCGTTTCCATAATTATTTCTTTATTGCCTTGGTGATTTTTTCACCGTTGAGAACCCGGTGACGCACTTCAGTTTCAAGGCGGGCAATAGTTTTCCTATATGCCTTGATCTTATTAGGATTTTCCAGAGGTGAAACAGCATGATTGAGTTTCAATTTGGTAAGCTGCCGCTTTTCCTCATCCAGCCTTTCCAGGATTTCACCCGTTGTTAATTCTCTGATAACTTTTTGTTCCATTTTTTTCTTTATTGTAAGTCAGATTCACCCTTGCCTTAACATTTATATGATTTCTTCCTCGTAATCTTTACGAATAACAGTCTTTGTGCTTACAGGAAGTTTCTGTGCTCCCAGGCGTAAGGCTTCCTTGGCTACTTCAGTATTAACGCCTTCAATTTCAAAAAGAATCCGACCGGGAGTAATCCTGGCTACAAAGTATTCAGGAGCACCTTTTCCTTTTCCCATACGGACTTCAGCAGGTTTCTTGGTAACCGGTTTATCCGGAAAAATGCGGATCCAAAGCTGACCTTCACGCTTCATATGACGGGTAATGGCCTGGCGGGCAGCTTCAATTTGCCGACCAGTGATCCATGCTTCTTCAAGGGTTTTAATACCGAACGAGCCAAAAGCAAGCTGGTGTCCACGACCGGCATTGCCCTTCATTTTCCCCTTTTGTTGTTTCCTGTATTTTGTCTTTTTTGGCTGTAACATTGTTCTGAAATATTATGATTTCAATTATTTACGGTTATTTTGGCTACGCGGACGTCCGCTATTACGGGAGCCACGATCATGATCGCGATCCCCATGGTCACGGTCGCCACCGCTTTTTGGACCACGCTGTTGAGAAGGCTTCAGTTTGGTGTTGACTGCACTTGGCACCAGATCAGGACGACCATAGATCTCACCTTTACAGATCCAGACCTTGATACCAATACGGCCGTATGTGGTATGCGCTTCTGCAGTAGCGTAATCAATATCCGCTCTGAAAGTATGCAAAGGAATACGTCCGTCTTTATATTGTTCGCGGCGGGCCATTTCAGCTCCACCCAAGCGACCGGAGATCATGATTTTAATACCTTCGGCTCCTATCCGCATGGCTGAAGCGATGGAAGTCTTGATTGCACGACGGTATGAAATCCTGCCTTCAATCTGACTCGCTACCGTATTGGCTACGATCACCGCATCCAGTTCCGGACGCTTGATTTCGGAAATATTAATCTGGATCTCCTTTTTGGTGATCTTCTTTAATTCTTCCTTTAATTTATCAACTTCCTGCCCCCCTTTTCCAATGATAATTCCCGGACGAGCCGTGTGAATGGTCACTGTAACCAGTTTCAATGTTCTTTCAATCACAATTTTGGAAATACCGGCCTTGGATAACCGGGCATGCAAATATTTCCTTATTTTATCGTCCTCAACCAGTTTGGGTTCAAAACTCTTGCCGCCAAACCAGTTTGAATCCCAGCCGCGGATGATGCCTAACCTATTGGCGATCGGATTGGTCTTTTGTCCCATTAATAATTCGTTTTATGATTGCTTATTATTTTCTTTTTTAACTTCTTTCTTCTCATCTTTTGCAGGCACATCCACAATCCGGCTGTCCAGCAAAATGGTAACATGGTTCGAACGCTTGCGAATCCTGTGTGCACGGCCCTGAGGAGCAGTCCGGATCCGTTTCAGTTGGCGTCCGGCATCCACAAAAACTTCCTTGATAAAGAGGTCGCTGTCTTCAATTCTTGAACCTTCATTCTTTGCCTGCCAGTTGGCGATAGCCGAAAGCAACAATTTACGGAGGCGTTCAGCGGGCTGCTTGGCATTGTGCTGCAGTGTATGCAAAGCATATTCCACGCGTTTCCCACGGATCAGGTCAACAACCAGCCTCATTTTACGAGGGGAAGTGGGACAATTGTTAAGCCTGGCAAAGGCCACCTTCTTCTTGGACTCTTTACGGTTCTCGGCTTTTGTTCGAGTTTTAACTCCCATATACTATCTTATTATGGCGTTACTTCTTTGCTTTATCTTTATTTCCTGCATGTCCCCTGAAAATACGGGTCGGGGCGAATTCACCCAGTTTGTGACCAACCATATTTTCTGTCACATAAACCGGAATGAATTTATTTCCGTTGTGAACAGCAATGGTCTGACCAACAAAATCGGGAGAGATCATGGATCCGCGCGACCAGGTTTTGATCACAGTTTTCTTCTTTGAATCCAGAAGTTCTTCCACTTTTTTCTCCAGCTTATGATGGATATACGGACCTTTTTTAAGCGATCGGCTCATATCAGATTCAATATTAAATATTACTTCTTCCTTTTTTCAACAATATACTGGTTCGATTGTTTCTTTTTCGAACGGGTTTTATAACCCTTGGCAGGCATGCCCTTACGGGAACGCGGGTGACCACCGGATGCACGGCCTTCTCCTCCGCCCATGGGATGATCCACAGGGTTCATGGCAACGCCGCGATTCCTCGGACGACGTCCAAGCCAACGGTTACGCCCGGCTTTTCCATGCGACTCCAGGTTATGATCTATATTTGAGACCATGCCAATGGTCGCTTTACAAGCCTGAAGTATCATACGGGTTTCGCCTGAGGGCATCTTGATAATTGCAAATTTTCCATCACGCGACATGAGCTGAGCATGAGCACCGCCGCTGCGAACCAGCTTGGCACCCTGACCCGGACGCAATTCCACGTTGTGAATTACGGTTCCGAAAGGAATCTCGCTGAGATACAAGGCATTTCCAATTTCAGGAGCAGCTCCTTTTCCGGCTACAATGGTCTGTCCAACCTTTAATCCATGGGGCGCGATAATGTACCTTTTTTCACCATCATTATAGGTAACAAGTGCAATCCTGGCAGAACGGTTGGGATCATATTCTATGGTCTTCACCACGGCCGGAATTCCTTCCTTGTCCCGTTTAAAATCCACCATACGGTACATCTGTTTATGACCACCGCCAAGATACCGCATGGTCATTTTACCTTCGTTGTTTCTTCCTCCGGTCTTCCGGATGGGAGTCAACAGACTCTTCTCAGGGACGGAAGCGGTAAGCTCATCATAAGTGCTGATGACTTTGAACCGCTGACCGGGCGTTGTGGGTTTGTATTTCTTAAGCGCCATTTATTTAAATATTGCTGTAAAAATCAATAGTTTCTCCTTTGACCAGTGTAATAATGGCCTTTTTATATGTACTCGTTCTTCCCGAGATTACACCGCTTTTTGTAAAACGGCTTTTGTTTTTACCGGAATAAACCAGGGTGTTTACCGTAGCCACATCCACTCCATACAAGTCCTTAATGGCTTGCTTGATCTGGAGCTTATTCGCCTTCCGGTCGACCAGAAACCCATACCGGTTGAGTTTCTCGCCCATCTGGGTCATTTTCTCCGTAATGATCGGCTTTAATATTACTGTCATTGCTGTATCGAATTAATCGGTTTAATTCTGATGAATCTTTTCAATTTCCTTGATGGAACTCTCTGTAAGGATAAGCTGCGTTGCATCCAGAATTTCATAAGTATTCAAATCTGCTGCATTCACTACCTTTACCCGCTTGAGATTCCGAGCTGATAACACCACGTTCTCCTCTGTTTTAGACATGACCAGGAGGGTCTTCTTTCCGGTAAACTGAAAATTTTTCAGCAATTCACTGAAATTTTTAGTTTTCGGGTTCTCGAAATTAAAGTCTTCCAGAATCGTCAGGTTGTTATCCTTTACCTTATAGCTGAGGGCTGATTTCCGTGCAAGCTTCTTCAGCTTCTTGTTTAGTTTGAAACCATAATCCCTTGGCTGAGGTCCGAACACCCTTGCGCCTCCGCGAAACAAAGGACTTTTGATGCTGCCCTTACGGGAACCACCGGTCCCTTTTTGTTTGTGGAGTTTTTTAGTACTGCCTGAGATCGTTGACTTCTCCTTGGAGCTATGGGTTCCCTGACGTTGATTTGCCAGAAACTGTTTCACATCCAAATATATAGCATGATCATTCGGTTCGATTGCGAAGACCAGATCGTCCAGGTTAACTTTTTTAGGGGTCTCTTTTCCCTTTATGTTATAGATTGCTAATTCCATCGCTCAATAATTACATATGCACCATTCGGTCCCGGAATCGCACCTTTCACTAAAACCAGGTTTTTATCCAGGATAATTTTTAAAATCTGAAGGTTGATCACTTTTACGCGATTTCCGCCCATCCGTCCGGCCATCCGAAGTCCTTTCATGACCCGTGAAGGCCAGGAAGATGCTCCGACAGAACCAGGAGCCCTGAGACGGTTATGCTGTCCATGGGTGGCTTCACCGACACCTTTAAAATGATGCCTTTTCACAACGCCCTGAAATCCCTTTCCTTTTGAAATACCCACCACATCAATATACTCACCTTCTTCAAAGATGTCGACGCGAAGAATATCCCCAAAAACTTTCTGATGCCCCGATTCAAAACGGGTAAATTCAGCAAGCACTTTTTTAGGGGTAATCCCGGCTTTTGCAAAATGCCCACGTTCCGCCTTGGTAGTGTGCTTTTCTTTCTTGTCTTCAAAAGCCAGCTGGAGCGAGTCGTACCCTTCTTTTTCTTTGGATCGGACCTGCGTCACAACACAAGGACCGGCTTCAATGACCGTACAGGGAATATTCTTCCCGTTGATATCGTAGATACTGGTCATCCCGATTTTTTTTCCAATTAATCCAGACATTTCTTAATTTTTTTCTTTAGGTTCAATTACCGATCACACCTTGATTTCTACTTCCACGCCGCTGGGAAGTTCAAGTTTCATTAATGCATCAATTGTTTTCGAAGTGGTGCTGTAAATGTCAAGCAACCGCTTGTAAGTGCATAACTGAAACTGCTCCCGCGATTTTTTGTTCACGAAGGTTGAACGCAAAACCGTGAAGATCTTTTTGTCCGTAGGCAGGGGAATGGGGCCGCTAACCACAGCGCCGGTAGCCTTAACGGTTTTTACGATCTTCTCGGCTGATTTATCAACCAGGCTGTAATCGTAAGACTTCAGTTTAATTCTAATTCTCTGGCTCATAAAAAATTAATATGCGGGAACGTATCCCCTTATTTTAAATAAAACTTCATTCTGAATTTCCTGAGGAGTGATCGCATACTGAGAAAATTCAAGCATTTCAGTTGCTCTCCCTGAAGTGAGACTGCGAAGCGTGGTAACATAACCGAACATTTCGGCCAGGGGCACACGACCCCTTATAACCTGGTTTCCGATTCTTGATTCCACTTCCTCCACATGCCCTCTTCGTTTGCTGATATCACTGGTAACCTCTCCCATATATTCACTGGGAGTGATGATTTCAAATTTCATAACCGGCTCTAGCAACACTGCTTTTGCCTTCCTGCATGCTTCCTTGAATGCAATCCCGGCTGCAATCTGAAAAGAAAGCGCATCGGAATCCACACTGTGATAGGACCCATCAATAAGCCTGACTTTGATGCTTTCCATCGGAAACCCAATAATGGGGCCATTTGTCATGGCTGCTTTCAAGCCCTTTTCAATGGCAGGAATGAATTCCCTGGGAATATTCCCCCCCTTGATGTCATTGATAAACTGTAACCCTTTAATCTCTTTATCTGCAGGTGAAACCTCAATCACAAGATCAGCGAAACGTCCTTTTCCACCGCTTTGTTTTTTATACACTTCGTGGTGCATTACTGTGGTGGTGATTGCTTCTTTGTATGCGACCTGAGGATTCCCGCGGTTGACTTCTATATTGAATTCGCGGCGCATGCGATCGCAGATAATATCAAGATGCAATTCTCCCATTCCGCTCATTAAAGTCTGGCCTGTTTCCTGATCAACCCTTACCTGAAAGGTAGGATCTTCTTCGGCCAATTTATTTAAAGCTAAGGCAAGTTTTTCAACGTCTTCCTGAGTCTTCGGTTCAACTGCCATATTGATAACAGGCTCCGGGAATGCAATAGACATCAGCACAATGGGATGTTTAAGGTCACATAAGGTATCCCCGGTGTGAATTTCCTTGAATCCAACAGCAGCGCCGATTTCTCCGGTTTCAATCCGTTTCAGCGGATTTTGCTTGTTGGCATGCATGAGCATGATGCGGTTAATTCTTTCCTTTTTATCTGTATTCCCGTTCAAAACCACGGCTCCGGCATCAAGTGCTCCGGAATAAACACGGAAAAAAGCAATGCGGCCTACAAAAGGATCGGTTGCAATTTTAAAAGCAACAGCCGAGAATGGTTCCTCAGAGTCTGGCTTTCTGATCTCTTCTTTTTCAGTATAAGGATTGATCCCGGTAATGGGAGGCATGTCAAAAGGAGAAGGAAGGAATTTAATGATGCTGTCGATCAATAATTGAACACCTTTATTTTTAAAGGAGGCCCCGCAGATAACGGGTGTAATTCTACCCTGCAGGGTAGCTTTCCTCAGTTCCGTTAAAATCTCATCTTCTGTGATGGATTGATGATCTTCCATAAATTTATGCAGCAGGGCATCATTTTCCTCGGCAGCTCCCTCAATGAGTTTAAGGCGATATGCTTCAACCATTTCCTTCATATCTTCCGGAATGGGAATTTCAGCATATTCCCTGCCCAATGAAACATCATCCCATTGGTATGCTTTATTGGAAATCAAATCAATAATCCCTGTGAAATGATCCTCGGCTCCTATGGGTAGTTGAACAGGTACCGGATTGGCACCCAGTTTGTCTTTTATCTGTTGAATAACGTGAAAAAAATCAGCGCCGGTACGGTCCATTTTATTCACATAACTCAAACGGGGAATTTTATATTTGTCAGCTTGTTTCCAGACTGTTTCAGATTGGGGTTCCACTCCGCCCACGGCACAGAACAATGCAACCGCTCCGTCAAGTACACGCAGAGAACGCTCAACTTCAACGGTAAAATCAACATGACCCGGAGTATCAATAATATTAATGCGGTATTTTTCCTTATTAAAATCCCAGTAAACAGTTGTGGCGGCGGAGGTGATGGTAATACCGCGCTCCTGCTCCTGGATCATCCAATCCATGGTAGCAGTGCCGTCGTGCACCTCTCCTATCTTATAATTAATGCCGGTATAATACAAGATACGCTCTGTCGTCGTGGTTTTACCCGCGTCGATATGCGCCATGATGCCAATGTTTCTTATATTTTCCAGCTTTTCGCTCATATTAAAAACGGAAATGGCTGAAAGCCTTATTCGCTTCAGCCATACGATGGGTATCTTCTTTTTTCTTATAGGCTGCTCCTTCTTCCTTGTAGGCAGCAACGATTTCAGCGGCTAATTTTTGCCCCATGCTTTTTTCATGACGTTTACGCGCATAATTAACAAGGGCTTTCATGCCGATGGACATTTTGCGTGAAGGACGTATTTCAGAAGGGATCTGGAAAGTAGCACCCCCGATACGCCGGCTCCTTACTTCCACAGAAGGAGTAACATTTGCAAGTGCTTTTTTAAAAACCTCGAGGCCGTCTTCCTTCGTCTTGTCTGCAACCGTTTCTATGGCTTCATAAAAGACATCATAAGCAATATTTTTCTTTCCCCGGAGCATAAGATTGTTCACAAACTTGGTTACCAGGGTATCGCTGAACTTTGGATCCGGAACGATGGGCCTTTTCTTTGGTCTTGCTTTTCTCATTTTTTCTGCTTGTATTGGTAACGACAACCGCAAGGGTTGTCCGCTCAATTATGATTTCTTTTCTTTGGGACGTTTGGCACCGTATTTCGAACGGCGTTGTTTACGGCCTTCCACACCGGAAGTATCCAGCGCTCCCCGTATGATATGATAACGAACACCCGGAAGATCTTTTACACGCCCACCCCTGATCATAACGATGGAGTGTTCCTGCAGGTTATGTCCTTCCCCCGGAATATAAGCATTCACTTCTTTTCCATTGGTGAGACGAACACGGGCGACCTTACGCATGGCGGAATTCGGCTTTTTAGGTGTGGTAGTGTAAACACGAACACAAACACCACGACGCTGCGGGCAGGAATCAAGGGCAGGAGCTTTGCTCTTATCTGTCAGTTTCTTTCTTCCTTTACGAACCAATTGTGAAATCGTAGGCATATCAAATGATTTATTTATTTTTTTGGTTTTAAAATCCCTAAAATGGGAGTGCAAAAGTACAAATTAATTTTACACGACCAACATTAACTTTGAAAAAACGATGAAACGCCTTTCAATTCTTAATATTACCAGGAATGTTCTGCTTGAAAATGCAAAGGAAGGAGCTAAATTCAGAGAGACTTATAATCGGAAACAACGGTTTGCCTTCGATTGGAACCTATAGGTGTCTCACTTTATCAGGTTTCCTTGCCGTTTCCGGCGTATATTCCCCTCGAAAACAAAAAACTATTTTCGAGGGTGCAAAGGTAGAATTAATTTTGATTCGACAAAGAAAAAAATGAAAAATATTGAAAAATTCATTTCACCTTCATTATCATGATGGTACCTTCCATGTCGGGAACCGGGATCAGGGGTTCAGGAATACCTTTTACAAATTCATCCACCGCCTTCATCACCCCTTCCCATTTCAAATTATAATCATGCACCAGGATGATGCCACCCGGAGACAATCGCGGATAAAAAAACTCAAGGCCTGCACGGGTAGGCAGATATAGGTCCACGTCAATATTGACAAGAGAAAACACCTCATTTTGCAAGCCTGAAGCGGTTTCAGGAAAAATTCCAGGATAAACTGAAATGTTCCCGTTTCCCTGGATTCTTTTCATCACTTTTTCAACTGAAGTGTTCGCAAAATCTGAAGGAGAATAATCAGAAGCCTGACCGGTCTCAGATTCTAATTCCCCAGGAACAAAACCTTTAAAGGTATCAAAAAGGTAAAATTTCCGTTGCGGATCCATCCTGTGCAACACTTTTGCGCTGTCGCCCTTATACACTCCAAGTTCTGCAAAAGCCCCCCGGATTTCTTCCCGTTTGATGCGCTCTACCTGAAACCACCAATTGAAAAATCTGACTTTATCAGGAAATTTCCGTTCAAGTTTTATCAGCTCCCCAGATAACTTCCCCTGCTTTTTTTTCTGTTGCCATGCGGCAGGCTGGTAATCCCGGTCGAAGATCATATCCCAGGTATACCTTATTAATATAACAAAGACGACCAGGATCAGTAAATAATTGAGTATTTGAAAAATCGGAAAACTCATAAGGGTTTCTTAGATAATAAAAAGCAAATATAATAAAAGAAGCCGTCAGGTCAGGACGGCTTCTTCAATCATGAAAAACTCACATCAAACCATCAATGGTATATATTGTCGGCATTTCTGTAACCGGAAAGATCTTTGTACCAGTCGGTATGCTGGGTTCCCCCTGATTGTGCCCAGGCAGCAAAATAGTTGTATGCCCAGGTAATATCCGTGTATTCGAAGGGATAATCAAAGGTTACAGGCAGATTAAGCGCCCAGGGAAGATTCGTAGAAGTCTTGTAGAATCGTCCAATTCCCGGATTTGAATTATCATCAAAAACTCCGAAATACCCTGGATTTGCAAGAGAAGTGGGGATATAGTCGGGCAAATGGATTTCTACTTCACGATCCATCCCTTTTATCAGGAATGGGTTATAAGGAGGCGTTCCGATCACGGAAGTGGATAAAGGCGTGCTCAGGTTGATCACAATCGTTACGGTATCAGCGGTTCCCAGTCCTGTATTGCGTTCGGTGTTAAAGAAACCGGCTCCGGAAACTGGATGCACCACGTCATAAGTATTATCAAAAGCGATGACAACCGCTTTACTTTGTCCGCTTTCAGTTCCATTGGCCGACAAAGCTATGTATCCATGATTCAGGACAGAACCCGTCACTGAGGCAATCTGCGATGGGGTGAGATTGTTGAATTGAAATCCAAACCCGTTTTTCAAACCGGCGCCTGCTGCACGTACATAAAATTTTGCAACAATGGAGGTCACCTTGTTTTGAGCATTGCTATATACCTTGTATTTGTAATAATTGACCAGGTCGTTCATGTCATAATCACCTTTCCCGGGCCAGAGATCCTCGTAAACAACCGTACCTGTGGTAACATTGATGTAGGCACAATCCGGGTTGTTCGGACAAGCGTCATTGCAATCATCCACACCGTCGCCATCGGAATCAGGACATGGATTCGGAGGATTGGTGCCTTCCGGATTACAACCGCTGATAGAAATGTTGTGAACGATATTGGAAAAACTCACAAGAGTAGCCCCGTTGATGAAGTTGGAAGACCCGCCATTCTGAAGCACCCCGGTGGTCTGTGACACTTCCACATCCCCGTTCACTTTATTGGGTCCATCGATGCGAATATCATTGGTGACTTTAATCTCATTGGACAAGCCCTCGCCAAGAACATCGGCGTTAAGGGTAAGATCTTTGGTTGAAATCATCGAATTATCCCTTAAAAGCATGAAAGACTGCCCGCCCTGAATCTTTGTCTCATCGTAACATTTAATATATCCGGTTTGGTTGGTAAATTCACAGTTATTCAGATGGAAAAAACCATGAACGATCAACTGGCAGGAATTATAGAATGTACTGTTGTTGCAGTTCATATCCCCTGAAACTTCAATGCTGCCATTATTCGTTACGGCATTGATCACATTCCAGTGACTATTGATATGCAGGGTGCCTGTATTGATCAGGTTACCGTCGTTTCCGTTCATATTGTACTGGCCGTTCACTGTCATTTCTCCAAAGTTCTGCACCAGTACTTTGGGCGTGAAATTGCTGTTGATTACCAGAACCCCGTAGTTGGAGAGAACCGAGTTGTCATCTTTCGACAATGAAGTAAGGGTGGCAGTACCCATGGAGGAAATAACAACCGTGCTGTTGTCATGATTATCGCCCATGCTAATGGAACCGGTAAAGGTGCCGCAAATTTTCAGAGTGCCTTTGACCACATTCACTGAACCATTGTAAGCGATGGTAACTGCATGGGTTTTGCCATCACTGATGGTTGTGCTTCCGCTTCCGTTCAGCAGGTAATCATAGGCACTGCAATCCGGACCGGTATCGGTACCATAGGTGCTTTTTACACCTCCTGTATTTTCAGTGAAAGTGAAAGCAATATTATCAGAAACATCCGCAGTGACGATCTGTGATGATCCTTCGGAAGGATTTACCTGAAAATAAAGTTTTGTCACGGAAGTCGGGATCCTCACTTTCACCATCATCGGGAAATCATTGGCAGCGGAGCCGTAGAAAACCGCCTGGCCTCCATTGTACGGATCCCCGTCGAATACGGATATTCTTGTATATTTTGATTGATTGGAAGTAAGATTTAGACCGATATTCAGGTTGACCTCGCGGGTGGTTTGCCAGTCAAAATTTGTCGGCACTTTCAGATCGCTCATGGAATTTACTTTACCTGGTTCTGTCACAGCGAATTCCTTACGACAACCTGTAATCAAAACCGAGGTGAAAAGTAAAAGACCAAACAAAATTTTAATTGAATTTTTCATGATTTTCATTTTTATAACTTAGCAAAACTACACCCGCGCGTACCTTATTAAAAGGCAGAATTCGTAACTGTCAATGCGTTGCAGGTATGTGTCTCCAGAATTTTTGTAACTGAATTGGTTCCGAATGGCAGAAAAAAAGAAAGCATCCTGTCGGGATGCCTTCTTTTATGGGTTAGTTTATGTTAATCTTACATGATCAGGGATCAATTCTGATAAACATGGTCTGAATGGTGGGGTTCGGAGCATTCGGGAGGGTTCCGGTCGGAATGAAAATGATACATGCCCATCCGCCAGAAGGAACCTTGTAATTGCTACCATATAACTGAGCATCATTATACATTGTCTGAGCCCACTGCATACTTGCCAATGCACGTACGCCGCCGTGAGCCTGACCATTCCAGGAGGGAGTATCATATAACCAGATAGCGCCTTGTACATCATCCCACAAATACCCCGGGTACCAGTCAAGATGGTTGAGAATCCAGTTTATTTTTGGCCATTTGGCACTTTGTGCAAAAGCAGGCAGTAAAGTTGGATACATAGATGAATAAACATCCATTCCATAGGTCTGACCTGCATTAATGGTTGTTTCATGATCAGCACACCAGGACGCCACCGTACTGTTTGCGATCTCATATCCTGATGGAATGCCCGTCAGGGTTGCATCCACATAACCTCCATGGGCACCCGGTGCGTATGACCCGGTAATCTGATAAGTACAGGTTGCAGGTAAATTCATCCAGGGCGGAATGATAAGATCAGCATTCGGAACGCAATTTCCAAGTGCGAAATCAACCACTCCGTCAGAACCCTGTGGGATTACCTGATCATCATTGAAAAGCCAACTATGGAAGTACACATAGCTGAAACCAGTGCCTTTTCTTACAAGGATATACAGTTTAAACTCAAAAGCATCCAGCTGATGAAGATTATCACCATAAGTCACTTTCAAAGGCTGACCTTCACCCTTCCATGCTTCATTGTTAAATGATCCCGTTAAAACGCCATTTCTGTACGCTTCAATTTTAAAAATAGCCGGCATGTCCAGCTGTAATCCCTGTGATTGCTGGGCATACAAAGACCCTACATAATCATTGATATTCTTGATACAGATATCGCCAAAGAAGGTTTCTTCCCTTACAACGATTTCATTTATCTGAAAATAGGTAAAACCGAAATCGTTATAATGATCGGGTTCATAACATACCACTTCGATCGGGAATTCAAGTTTTTTGAACTCATCAATCGTAAATGGAATATTGATCGGAGTAACCACAAAACCGGCATAGGTGCTTCCTGAATGAGGGGTGGCGGCCAACAACACATCGTCTGTGAAATTTGTGGGTGTATTATTATCACTCCAAAGGGTAAATTCCTTTACGGTATGCACCCCTACAGTCAGCTTGATCGTATTTGTGTATGGAATATTATTGATGTAGAAAACATCAATTTTGTATAGACTGTCATCAACCTGAACCTTTACATAATCTGCCTGTACCTCAAAGCAGGGTAATACATTGGTCGATTTAAGTCCGCTGAGGAGTTCGCCAGGTTTAATGGTAAAACTGACTTCCTGTGTCGCTTTTTTCGCATCAGGCTGAGCAAGTTTATTGCAACCAAAAATGGTCACAATTCCTAATCCCAACAAAAGAAAAGCCAGGGATCTGAAAATTAATAAATTTTTCATCGTGTTTTGATTTTGTTTTAATTTGGTTTTTAGTTAGTTATCATATTATAAATCGGTTTTGTTAAACCACTCAAATTTTACTTGTGTGAGATGTTATCCTTACGCATCTAAAATCTTTTCCGACCATTTTTTTAAATCTTAATGAGTGTATATATTCCCGGGATTTCTGTATCCGGGTTTATTCATATACCAATCCTGATAATTAGCGCCTCCACTCGTGGCCCATTGAACAAAATGTGTGTAAGTATTGATAATATCAATTTTCTCTTTAGGATAGGCAAAACTCTCATAGATATTTATTGCCCAGGGCAGGTTGTTGGCCGTCTTGTAATACCGGCCAGTCCATGGTTTACTGTCATCCTGAGCCTGCCCAAAATAGATTGGGTTTGCAAGACTGGTTGGAGGGTAATCAGGCAGGTGCACCTCCAATTCCCGGTTCTGATCCACGATAATGAAAGGATTAAAATTCTGAATATTTATTTGCATCAGGGTATATTGAGGCGGGTTGAACAGCATATGGATGGAAAGTGTAACAGGTATGATATATGGTGCGCCAGGACTGGTGTTTACCCCAATGCCCGTACCAGGACCCGGCATAAGCTTGTAAGCATCATCGTAAACAATGACAGTAGGTTTTGACTGTCCGGCTTCCAGTCCTTGCGCATTGAGTACGACATAGTTCCCTTGAAGATTACAGCCTGAAACGATCATACTTCCCGATGCTATATTATTATTGGGAAACTGAAAACCGAAACCGTTATGTAAAGACGCTCCGTATGCTTTCACGGTAAAAACTCCGGTAATCTCAACTACTTTATTCAATGAGTTGGTAACGGAGGTGAATCTGTAATCACAAACTAAGTCATTAAAATCATAATCACCCTGCCCCGGCCATAAGTCTTCATAGGCAAGTGTTCCTGTTCCGCTTGCCGGAAAATTATTGTCGAAACAACGGCTTGGATCATTGGGATATTCATCCACGTCATCCGGACAGCCATCCCCATCGGAGTCTCCGCCCGAAACAATGATTACTGATATTGTTGCGATGTCGCAAAGACTGTTTACATCGCAAACAGAATAATTAATTGTTGCTGTTCCATAATAATTATTTGCCGGAATGAACCTGACTACTCCCGGACTCAGGATCGTAAATACACCTATGGATGATGGGGGTTCCGTTCCGACAATAAAGGTCACGGAACCAGGAACCAATGCACCGGAACCCGGAATATCATTCGTAAGAATATTAATATTAACCGGAGTATTCAAAGGTGTTGTGGCATTGTCATTGATCGCATCAGGGCCCTGAACTGGGGCAGGAATCACTACTGTAATGCTTGCAATATCGCAAAGACTGTTTATATCACAAACAGAATAATTAATTGTCGCCGTTCCATAATAATTATTTGCCGGAATGAACCGGACTACTCCCGGACTCAGGATCGTAAATACACCTATGGATGATGGGGGTTCCGTTCCGACAATAAAGGTCACGGAACCAGGAACCAATGCACCGGAACCAGGGATATCATTTGAAAGAATATTAATGGCTACAGGAGTATTCAAAGGGGTTGCGGCATTGTCATTGATGGCATCAGGCCCGGTAACCGGCGTTCCACAACCGGTATTATTGCAATCCATGACGGAAATAAATTCAGCCTGGGTAAAACTTGCATACTGCGGAAAAAGTCCTGCTTTTGCAGATACCTGCTCATCCTGAAGAGATCCTGTAAGGGTATAGGTAATATTGAAAGATCCTGACATCCCATTCCCAATGCCTTGTACTCCATCAATTTTAAATCCCTGAAATGGATCAGAACCGATATTGGGGCCAAGATTAATATTTGTATAGGTCATTCCCCCAGTTAAAACCTGAACGCTAATATTGGAGTAGGTACCAGGAATTGCTTGTACCGAGTAACTTGAAAGCGCTTTGCAGATTGGTCCGGGACAACCGTTATGTTCCACATGAAGTAGTATTGTATAAGACCCGTTCTGATTACAGATCACTGATTGTATGGCCGTAGAAAAACCTCCTCCATTGTTTTTTGAAACACCACAGGGAGTTTTCTGAGAAAAACCAGAAACAGCAAAAAAGAATGCCAGGACAAGCATTCCAAGGCAGTACAGGGTCATATCATGAATTCGCTTCATCTTTTATAAAAATTAAAAGGAATATGAAATCTTCCTTTCGGTAATTTTAATGGAATGCGGAATACCATTATATACAAGAGAAAGTTCTGTTTCATAGGTTGGAACGGCCAGAAGCGCTTGATAAGGCACATGAGGCATCAGCAATGCTTTTTCAAAAACAACACCTTCCATTGATTGAATTATAACAACCCCCATGGTACTTGCCGTAAGCTCAAACTCAATTTCCTGAAAAGTCTTCCAGCTAAATTCATTCGGCACCTTCATGTCTTTCATCGATTTCAAATCACCCGGTAAAGGGCCGGATTTTGAAACCTCAATATCCTTTCTGCAGGCCATCATTACAAGGATCAATAAAAACCATAACAACCCTACCCGGATTACAGTTTTATTTAAAATAATAGCATTGGTTTTCATTTCCTTTACCTTTTATTGATTGTCGCAAAAGTATGTTTATCTGTTTTTTACAAAAAGCCATAATAAGTAAGTGTGGTTTCTTTTATGGTACTTGTAACTGTATTGTTAGTAGATGTTCCAAAGGGAAGAATTATAAGTGGAATCAATGTATATATTATATAACTCTGATTATGTTTATATTAGAATAACTCATGAGAAATGATAAAGATTAATTTTCTTAAGATCCTAATGCAGAAAAAAAATGCAGTGAAGAAAAATATTATGTTAATGTTATTTTTTAATATTTAATATTAAATGATATGTACATCTCCTTTAGGCAAAGGGGTTTAGAAAAGAAAAATTAATATCTGATGTTGATTTGAGGGAGCAGATCTGTGAGCCAACCAAATCTTTTTATCCCTGTTTCCCGGGATAAAAGTACATGGCATACCTAAGGTTGACTAATGTCAATGAGTATCCGTGATCTTTATCTTAGCAAGTGTTATCATTCATTTGGTAAGTGTCGCCGAATCCTGTATTTTTGCCGTCCATGAATCAATCCAAGTCTGAAAACATTCTCGACAAACTGAATGAGGCCCAGCGGGCTGCGGTGATCGACACCGAAGGTCCGGTAATGGTAATTGCCGGAGCAGGTTCCGGAAAGACAAGGGTTCTGACATACAGGGTCGCATATTTAGTAGAAAACCATGTCGATCCTTTTCATATCCTGGCGCTGACATTTACCAATAAAGCAGCAAGAGAGATGAAGGATCGTATCATAGCGCTGGTGGGACCTGAAGCACAGAATGTGTGGATGGGAACTTTTCACGCTGTTTTTGCCCGGGTGCTGCGGGTAGAGGGTCACCGCCTGGGCTATCCTTCCAACTATACCATTTACGATACCGATGACACCAAACGGGTGATAAAGAACCTGATCAAGGAAAACAGCCTCGACGACAAAGTTTATCAACACGGTTATATCCTGCACCGCATTTCTTCTGCAAAAACAAGTCTCCTTTCAGCAGAAGATTATAATGCAAACCCCGAATTAATGGAGTACGACACTTCTTCCGGGAAACCACTTACCGGGAAACTTTATACCCAATACCAGAACCGCCTGCGTCGTGCTTCCGCCATGGATTTTGACGACCTTCTTTTCAATATGAACATCCTTTTAAGGGATTTTCCTGACGCCCTGTACAAATACCAGCAAAAATTCAGGTACATTCTGGTGGATGAATACCAGGACACCAATTATGCCCAGTACCTGATTATAAAAAAACTGGCAGCCAATAATGAGAATCTTTGCGTGGTAGGAGATGATGCCCAAAGCATTTATGGTTTCCGCGGAGCCAGTATTCAGAATATTCTCAATTTCAGAAAAGATTATCCTGAACATCAGGTCTATAAACTGGAACAGAATTACAGATCAACCAGGACCATTGTGAATGCCGCCAACCAGGTGATTAAAAACAACAAGAACCAGATTTCCAAGGAAATCTGGACGGAAAACGGGGATGGAACGCAGATACAGCTGCTGAGGGCATCCACCGATACGGAGGAAGGAAACCTGGTGGCTCAATCCATCTTTGAGACCAAAATGAACCAGCAACTGAAGCATTCGGCCTTTGCCATCCTCTACCGCACCAATGCCCAGTCGCGTGCCCATGAAGAAGCCCTCCGAAAACTCAATATCCCTTGCAGGATATACGGAGGCGTTTCTTTTTATCAGCGCAAAGAGATAAAAGACCTGCTCGCTTATTTCCGGCTGGGCATCAACCTGCACGATGAAGATGCATTGTTACGGGTAATAAATTACCCCGCCCGGGGCATCGGTAAAACCACCCTTGAGAAACTGATTGTATCGGCAGACGAATCCGGGAAAAGCATTTTTAACCTGATTGAACAGCCCCCTTCCGGATTTCATCTTCCGGAAGCAACCTGGATAAAAATCACAGGTTTTATGACCATGATCAGAAGTTTTGCAGCTCAGCTGAAATCCAGAAATGCCTTCGAGCTGGCAAAACACATCGCTGCCTCCTCGGGTCTGATGAAGGAAATGTATGAAGATAAGACTCCTGAAGGCGTCAGCCATTTTGAAAACCTCGAAGAACTTCTTAACGCCATCAAAGAATTTTCAGAATCCCCGAGGGTCAACCCCGAAACAGGAGAAATTGAAACCAATGTGGTTCGTACCCTCGATGAGTTCATGCAGGATGTCGCCCTTCTAACCGATGCCGATAAAAAAGACAAGGAAGGAGAAGACCGGGTTACCCTGATGACAGTGCACGCTGCAAAAGGCCTTGAATTCCCCTGTGTGTATGTGGTTGGCATGGAAGAAAATCTCTTTCCTTCCATTCAGTCACTGAATTCAAGAGATGACCTGGAAGAAGAACGGAGGTTGTTTTATGTCGCCCTTACCCGGGCGCAGAAAAAGCTGGTGCTGACCTATGCTGAAAACCGTTACCGGTGGGGGAACCTGACTATCTGTGAACCCAGTCGCTTCATTCAGGAAGTTCCTGAGGAATACATTGATTTTCCAAAAAAACAAGTAACAAAAAAGGATGTTTTTTTGACTGCAGACAATTTTTCCGTCAATCTTCCCGGGCTTAATCTCCCGCCAAAAAAAATTACCCTTCCCGGGAATTTTAAGAAAATGGGAGCTGTGAATGAAGGTACCAAGCCGGAAACCGATACCGGTCCGCCTTCTAATGTGGAAGAAATTCAGTCAGGAATGACGGTAATCCATGAAAGATTTGGCCAGGGAAAAGTTGTAGGTATTGAAGGAAACGGACCCAATAAAAAAGCCAGTGTTTTTTTCCAGGGAATAGGACAAAAACAATTGCTTTTAAAGTTTGCCAGACTAAGAATAGTCAACTAATTCCTTATTTCATCTCAACGTCGCTGGTCAGCACTCCGATCAGATTTTTCGCTTGATCGTACATCGGCACGGAATAAGTGACCATAACCACCCCGCCTCCCCCATCGTCATAATAAGGGTTGCTCCAGGAAGGTGCTTTCTGGCTCACCGGTTTGGCATACCATTCGCTTTGGGTGTAATCAAATGATTCGGGAAGGTTTACCTGTTTGAAACCAGCGCTTTGACGGTAAATATAAGGGGCTGCCACATGTTTTTTTCCTGCTTTGGGCGCAAAAGCCAGGCTGGCACCATAAATTATGGGGTAATTTTTCAGAAAAGATGTCAGGATGGCCGGCATACCTGCAGGAGTAAGAGGGCGCCCTGAAAGTTCTTTCGACAACTCCTTCAAAGCAAATTCAACCGTGGCTTTTTTGCAGGCATCGGGAAAAGCAAGGTATGATTCATGGTAATGAACCACGTTCCATCCGGAAAAACCACGTTGCCACAACCAGGTTTCCTCCAGGAGTTGTTCGGCCAGCTGATCATCCCGGGAAACAGAAGTTCCTTTTCCAACGAATATCCATGCAGCCGCTGAAGGAGAAAAAACAATGACCCGGGTGTGGATGGGTTCAATTTTCTGTCGTTTAATATTACCATACTCATGCCTGAATTTCGATACCACTTCACGGTAGGAGTATGCCATTCCTCCGGTCATATAAATAGCGTCGGGATCTTCACTCAGCCATAAAAAGGCAGAATCCGCATTGGCATTTTCTGCGTATGCCGTAATCTGAGTCATTAGTTCTGTGATGGTATCTGCTATTCCCTGGTTTTGCGCACTCACCGGTTCCTGCTTATCCGGCCGGCAAGTAGTGAATAGAATGGCAGAAGCCAATAAAATGATAAAATAGCAAGCTGGTTTTCTGTTCATAATTCAAAATTTATTTGCTATAAAATTACAGAATTATCACGAAACAGTTACACGAAATGATGCAGCCTCTTTCGTGCATAATTTTATCGTATATTTGCAAAAAATATTCAATTGAAAGAGGAAATGGAGTACAATACAACCCGGGAGCAGATGATTATTCCGGAATACGGAAGGAATATTCAGCAGATGATACAATACATTTGTACCATCGAAGACCGTGAAAAAAGATCGAAAGCTGCAAAATTTATTGTGAATGTAATGGCTCAGATGCACCCCAACGTGAAAGAGTCGGGCGACTACAAGCATAAACTCTGGGATCATCTGTACATTATTTCCGATTTTAAACTGGATGTGGATGCACCCTACCCGCCTCCTTCTCCCCTTTCCCTAAGCACAAAACCCGAACATCTTTCTTATCACGATAAGGAGATTGAGTTCAAGCATTATGGGAAAAATATTGCCCTGATGCTTGAAAAGGCCATGGATTATGAAGAAGGCCCTGAAAAAGACGCCCTGGTGCACGCCATCGCCAACCATATGAAAAAATCCTACCTGAACTGGAATCGTGAATCCGTATCGGATGAACTGATAGAAGCCCACCTTTCAACATTGTCAAAAGGGAAGGTCAAACTGCATCAGGATTTCAAGTTTGCCAATACAAATGATATTCTGGCCCGTAATAAAAAACGGAAACCCTTCCGTCCGGCCACGAACGGCAATGTTCAACCCAGGCCCAGAAGAAGCCAGCCATGAGTTCCTTCGAGATCACCGGTGGTATTAAACTTAACGGTGAAATCCTTCCTCAGGGCGCAAAAAATGAAGCCCTTCAGGTAATCTGTGCCGTTTTACTGACTTCTGAAAAAATAACGATCCATAATGTTCCGGCCATCCGTGATGTGATCAAACTGATCGATATTCTCCGGATCATCGGAGTAAAAGTTGAAAAAACGGATGTTTCCACTTATACCTTTGAAGCCGGGGATGTATTTTTCGATTCTTTATTAAGCCCGGAATTCCGTGAAAACGTGTCCGGACTAAGGGGTTCCATCATGATCCTCGGTCCTTTGCTTACCCGGTTTGGAAAGGGTTTTGTCTATAGTCCGGGAGGAGATAAAATCGGACGAAGACGGTTGGATACCCATTTTATCGGATTGCAGAAACTGGGTGCAGAATTTGAGTACAAGGAAAAAGATCAGTGCTACACCGTAACCGCTCCCGTTCTGAATGGATGCTACATGCTGCTTGATGAAGCTTCCGTTACCGGAACGGCTAATATTTTAATGGCCGCCGTCAGGGCGAAAGGTACCACCACCATTTACAATGCAGCCTGCGAGCCTTATATTTCCCAGTTAAGCGGCATGCTCGTCCGCATGGGTGCCCGAATCCAGGGTATAGGCTCAAACCTGCTCACAATCGAAGGAGTTGAAACCCTTCATGGCTGTACCCATACCTTGCTATCCGACATGATTGAAGTAGGCAGTTTCATCGGACTGGCCGCGATGACAGGATCCTGCCTTACCATAAAAAAAACAGATTATTCCCGTCTGGGAATGATTCCGGATGTTTTTAAGAAAATGGGGATCCTCATGGAAAGAAAGGGTGACGACATCTTCATCCCTGCACAGGAACACTATGCTGTCGAGAATTTCATGGATGGATCCATCATGACCATAGCGGATGCGCCCTGGCCTGGTTTTACTCCCGACCTGATCAGCATTATCCTGGTGGTTGCCACACAAGCTAAGGGAAGTGTACTGGTTCATCAGAAAATGTTCGAGAGCCGGCTGTTTTTTGTAGATAAACTGATTGACATGGGTGCTAAGATCATCCTGTGTGATCCGCATCGTGCCACTGTAATCGGTCTCGATCATCAGTATTCTCTCAGGGGAATCCGAATGTCTTCTCCGGATATCCGCGCGGGGGTAGCGTTGCTGATTGCAGCTCTTTCGGCCGAGGGTACCAGTATCATCGATAATATCGAACAAATTGACCGGGGATATCAGGATATTGACATCCGTCTTCAAAAACTTGGAGCCCGGATAAAACGGATCCAGGACTGACATTTTGTCTCAATTCTACATCTGGCAAATAATTTGATCATGCGCACGAAAGAATATTCGAAGAAGAAATCTGATATGTCAAAAAAGGAACACAAGACAGAAAAAACTGAACAAAAGACCAGCACACCGGAGCTAAATGATGCGCCGGAATCCAATGCGGTAGAACCTAAACCTGAAACAGACCCTGGCGCCGCCCTGGCAGAATTGAATGACAGGTTCCTGCGCTTGTATTCCGAATTCGATAATTATCGCAAACGGACGCTGAAAGAAAAGCTGGAACTCAGTAAAACGGCCTCAGCAGATGTAATCAGCAAATTGCTTCCCGTTCTGGATGATTTTGAAAGGGCCATCAAAGCATTTGAAAGCAATGCGGAAGTCAGCACGGCATTAAAGGAAGGGATCGTTCTGATATTCAATAAATTTTTTACGATACTCAATCAGCAGGGACTGGAACAGATGAAAACCATCGGGGAAGTTTTTAACACCGATTTCCACGAAGCCATCACGAATATCCCGGTGACCAATCCCGAACAAAAGAATACGGTTATCGATGAAATAGAAAAAGGGTACCTGCTGAATGATAAGGTCATCCGCTTTGCAAAGGTGGTTGTAGGGAACTGAGTTGAAATTCAAAAAAATAGTAATTATTTAGAACTTTCAGGTTGGCAAAAAGAGATTATTACGAAATACTTGAAGTCAGTAAGGATTCAAGCCCCGAAGAGATCAAGAAAGCTTACAGGCAGCAGGCATTAAAATTTCATCCGGATAAAAATCCCGGAAACAAGGAATCTGAGGAAAACTTCAAAGAGGCAGCCGAGGCTTATGAGGTTCTGAGCGATCAGGATAAAAAGCGGCGGTATGACCAATACGGGCATGCAGGTTTAGGAAACAACGGTGGATTCTCTGGTTTTGGGGGAGGCATGAGCATGGAGGATATTTTCCAGCATTTCGGTGATATTTTCGGAGGCGGAGGGAATGATCCTTTCAGTTCATTCTTTGGGGGAGGAAGAAGCCGGGGAAAAACGGTCAACCGGGGATCAAACCTGAGGGTCAAAGTGAAAATGACCCTGGAGGAAGTTGCGCATGGCGTTGAAAAAAAGATTAAAGTAAATAAATTTATTACCTGTTCCACCTGTAACGGAACAGGAGCAAAAGACGGAAGCGCTTTTACAACCTGTTCCACTTGCAAGGGTAGCGGTCACGTGAGCAGGGTGACTTCCACCTTCCTCGGTCAAATGCAAACTACTTCCACCTGTCCCAATTGCGGCGGAGAAGGACAAATCATTACCGATAAATGTCATGATTGTGCCGGAAACGGGGTGGTCAAAGGAGAAGAAGTCATTTCGATTAAAATCCCTGCCGGGGTTTCAGAGGGGATGCAACTTTCACTGGGCAGCAAAGGAAATGCGGCTGCAAGGGGAGGAATTGCAGGCGACCTGATCGTTCAGATCGAAGAACTGAAGCATGCCCATTTCGAGCGCGACGGAAACCATGTGCTCTACGACAACTATATTTCCATCACAGATGCCGCCCTTGGCACCACGCTTGAAGTTCCGACGATTGACGGGAAAGCCAAAATAAAAATTGAACCCGGCACACAAAGCGGAAAAGTACTCCGTTTGCGGGGGAAAGGAATTCCAAGTGTAAATGGGTACGAAACCAGGGGCGACCAGCTGGTTTCCATTCATATCTGGACCCCGAGAAGCCTGAGTAAAGAAGAAAAATCCCTGCTCGAAAAACTGGGAAAATCACCGAATTTCCAACCTTCACAAGAAGAAAGAGAAAAAAATTTCTTCTCCCGGATGAAAGACTATTTTGAATCATAATTATGGAACTCTTTTCTGCCCGCCAAGTCACCAAGCATTATTCAAACCATCTCGCCCTCGACCAGGTCAGTATCGATGTCCCTGAAGGAAGCATTTTTGGCTTACTGGGACCAAACGGAGCCGGTAAAACCACACTGATCCGAATCATCAACCAGATCCTTGCACCTGACGAAGGAGAATTGTTTTTCAGGGGACAGCATCTGAAACCTTCTGATATTGAAAAAATAGGTTATCTCCCTGAAGAACGTGGCTTGTATAAAAAAATGTCGGTCGGAGAGCAGGCCTTGTATCTTGCACAATTAAAAGGACTGGATAAAAATGAAGCTCAAAAGCGCCTGAAATTCTGGTTCGAAAAATTTGAAATGAAAGGTTGGTGGAACCGAAAAGTGGAGGAATTATCAAAAGGAATGCAGCAAAAGGTTCAATTCCTGGTTACCATTATACACAAGCCTGATTTATTGATTTTTGATGAACCCTTCAGCGGATTTGATCCCATCAATGCAAATATGCTGAAAGAAGAGATTTTATCCCAGAAAGAAAAAGGCGCCACGATCATTTTCTCAACCCATAACATGGCTTCTGTGGAGGAACTTTGTGATCATATCGCATTGATTAACAATTCAAAAGTGATTCTAAAGGGAGCGGTAAGAGAGATTAAAAAAACATATAAAACAAATACCTTTAAATTAGCTTACAATACTTATGAAGGTGATTTGCAAACCTTGCTGCCAGCCTCTTTCCAGGTAAGCGGAAGGGAGCAGGATTCTGACCATAGGATGGCAGATATCAGAATCCCGGCAGAAAGCAGTCCGAACGACCTCCTGAATATCCTGCTTCCGCATGTGACGCTCTTCGGACTGAATGAGGTAATTCCGAGTATGAATGATATTTTCATCCGGGCGGTAACTGATCAGAATTCTTCACTTCAAACTCCCCGGTGATATGAACAAGATTATCCTCATTCTGAAACGAGAATACTTAACCCGGGTTCGAAAAAGATCCTTCATGGTTATGACCATACTGGGACCTTTGCTGATGGCTGCGATCATGATTGTTCCCATTTATCTTGCAACCCGGACCAACGAAACAAAAACAGTGGCGGTTTTGGATGAAAGCGGCGTCTTTTACGAAAAATTCAAGGATTCCGACAATATCAGGTTTCATTACCTGGTCAGTGACATCACTTCCGCAAAAGCAAATTTTACAAAAAGTGGGGATCACGCCCTGCTTTACATTCCAAAAACCGAAGTGACCCTTCCTTCGAATGCAATTCTATATTCGGAAAACAATGTGAATATCAATGTCAAGACCTACATTAAAAATGTAATGTCGAAGCAAATCGAAGAACTTAAACTGGAGGCTAAACTGAAAGACCTTCAGACTGATGTTCAGCATCCTGTTCAGGTGGACGACATCCTGCGTTCCATTAAGACGAATATTGACATCAATACCATGAAAATTGGTGAAGATGGCAAGGAATCAAAGAGTTATACAGAAGTAAGCATGGCAATCGGGATGTTTTCCGGAATTTTAATCTATTTTTTTATTTTTCTCTTCGGTTCCCAGGTCATGCGCGGTGTGATTGAAGAAAAAACGAACCGTATCGTTGAAGTCATCATTTCATCTGTAAAACCTTTTCAACTGATGATGGGGAAGATCATTGGCGTGGGTTTGGTTGGATTGACACAATTTCTCCTCTGGGTTGTACTTACTTTCGGAATTGTTACGGCTGTCACTTCCTCATTTACCGGAAAAGCAGATAAAAAGTCAGACACAGATAGCATGGTTGTGGATAAGCCATCCATCAATTCCGGTCATCTCAATTTACAAAAAGCGGTTCAACAAGATACGGGCGAGAACATGAATGAGGCGCTGGATGTGATCAACACCATTAATTTTCCGGTAATGATCGGATCTTTTCTGTTTTTCTTCATTTTCGGTTACCTGATGTATGCCGCTTTGTTTGCTGCCATCGGAGGCGCGGTGGATAGTGAGTCCGATACCCAGCAATTCATGCTACCCATCACGATACCATTGATTCTTGCCATTGTCATGGCTCAGTTTGTCATCCAGGACCCGGAAGGGCCTGTTTCTTTCTGGATGTCGGTTTTTCCGCTTACTTCTCCTGTAATCATGATGATCCGGATTCCCTTCGGTGTGCCGGTTTGGGAAGTCGGCATTTCCATGCTGTTTTTATTGCTGGGCTTCCTTGGCACCACCTGGCTTGCAGCAAAGATATACCGTACAGGAATTCTGATGTACGGCAAGAAAGTAAGCTACAAGGAATTATGGAAGTGGCTTAGGTATAAATAATTTCGCCCACTCATATTTTTTCCGCTTTTTCCAGTTATTCCGGTGATACACATAACTGATGATCAGGGGAACCACTGAAGTTGCTTCCGCATAAACCATTTTTTCATAAACCGTATCAACCTTCCCCCAGGAAGCCGCTTCTTTCAAAGTAGAGCTTGAACAGGCACCGTCGCGGGCATCCGCAACCGTAATCTGTATGGCGTACTTATGCATCGGAACCTCTTTCCCCAATACTTCAGCACAAATCACGGTATCCTGCACAAAATTTTTCGGAACTCCGCCTCCAATCATAAATAATCCGGATGTTTTGGCCTGCATTTTTATTTGGGTAAGTTCAAGGAAATCTTTGACAGAATCAATGGAAACATGTTTTTCGGGATGATCCCACTGATGTTTCACCAAACCAAAACCAGCACTGCTGTCGCTGAAAGCCGGGCAAAAAATGGGGACATTGTGCTCATAACAAACCTGGACGAGGGAATCTTTCTTTTTCGAATTCCTGACAAGCCATTTTCCCATTTCATGGATGAATTCACGGGAGGAATAAGGCCTTGGTTCCAGGGTGTCGGCTATTTTATTGATCGTCATATCACAAACCTGCAGTTCTTCCTCATCAATGTAGGTGTCGTAGATCCGGTCAATGTAGTTATTGCGAAGATCACCGTCGTCAACATTGTAGGATCCTTTATAATGTTTGAATCCCAGGGCTTCGAAAAAATCCATATCGACGATGGAGGCGCCGGTAGCGATAATTGCATCGACCATGTTATTTTTCACCATGTCAACATACACCTGCATGCAACCTCCGGCGCTTGTACTTCCGGCAAGGGTCAGAAAGATTGTACAGCCCTTATCCCTGATCATCCGGTCGAGAATATCAGCTGCGGCAGCCGTATCCCTTGATGTGAATGACATTTCGCGCATGGAATCAATGATGGGTGTGGAATCAAACGACCGGATGTCGATATGCCTGACCGGGTCTTTTAACAACGCCTTTTTCTTCATGATTTTTTTTCTCAAAATTAATTAATATCCTAAAATTTTCAACATCGATTTGTAACTCTGTTCTTTGGAGAAAAGCTTGGTCGTAATTTCGTCATTCTCATCCAGATCTATCAGAACATGCTTTGGAGCCGGAAGGAGGCAATGCTGTATTCCGCCATACCCACCGATGGCTTCCTGGTAAGCTCCTGTATGAAACATACCGATATACAAAGGTTCATCATGAATGAATTTCGGAACGAAAACCGCATTCGAATGTTCCTCCGCATTGTAATAATCTTCACTGTCGCAGGTCAGACCTCCCAGAAATACCCGTTCATACTCCACATCCCAGTTGTTGACCGCCAATAAAATAAATTTCTGATTAATGGCCCAGGTATCCGGTAAGGTATTCATAAAGGAGGAATCGATCATATTCCAGATTTCACGGTCATTTTGCCTTTTCTGGTCAATAATGGAGAACAGTACCGCTCCGCTTTCCCCTACGGTGAAGGATCCGAATTCCGTAAAAATGTCGGGTTCCGGGACATCATTCCGTTCGCAGATACTTTTTATCTGGGCAATGATTTCTTCGGCCATGTATTCATATTCGTAATTGAATGCAAGGGAGTTTTTGATGGGAAATCCACCGCCAATATTCAAAAAAGTCAGTTCAGGACAAACCTTCTTCAGTTCGCAATATACATTTACGCTTTTGGTTAATTCATTCCAGTAGTAAGCGGTATCCTTGATCCCGGTATTAATAAAGAAATGAAGCATTTTAAGCTCAAACTTGGGATTGTTCTTAATTTTTCCAAGATAATAAGGCATAATGTCATTGTAACGGATACCCAGCCTTGAGGTGTAAAAATCAAACCGGGGTTCTTCTTCCGAAGCGATCCGGATACCAATTTTAGTTTTATTTTTTATTTCAGGCTCATATTTATCCAGTTCAAAAAGGTTATCCAGAACCGGTATGGTATTGTAAAAGCCGTTATTAATCAGATTTACGATAAATTCAGTGTATTGCGGCCTTTTAAAACCATTACAGATGATGTATTTTTCCTTTGAAAATAAGCCCCGGTTCACAAGGTCCTCAATGATGGGGATATCGAAAGCGGAAGAAGTTTCAAGATGAACCTCATTTTTGATCGCTTCCTCCAGTACAAAGCTGAAATGCGAGCTTTTGGTGCAATAACAATAATTGTAATCGCCCTTATAATCGACTTTCGCCATGGCAACATTGAACAACCTCTTGGCTTTTTGAATTTGGGAACTGATCTTGGGTAGGTAACTTATCTTTAAGGGAGTTCCATATTGCTTAATGATGTCCATCAAGGCAACATTGTTAAAATAAAGCTCATTGTCAATGACTTTGAATTCATCCTGGGGAAAGTCAAAGCTTTGTTCTATCAGATCTACATATTTGTTTTTCATGGTAATTCAAACTTAATGTAAATAACCCGGATTAATATTTTTCAGCCGATGTAAGTGACTTACATTGATTCTAAAATGCAAAAGTAAAGTAATAATACTTGAATTTATCAACATTTATAAAAAATCTGACGCAGAATGAATATTTTTGATGACAGTATGCTGAAATACTTTGAATTTTATCAGAATGGATAAGCCTGAATCCCTGAAGGACCTTCTCATGCTTGAGTTGTCAAGAAGAAATACGGATATGGTCGCTGACCTGATTCTGCAAAAACCCGATTTACTTGAAGAACTTTTTGCAACTTTCCTGAGAAATGAAGAGCCGGTAAGCCGAAGGGCGGCCTGGGTAATTGATACGATTACTGAAGAAAGAAACGATCTTCTGACTCCATTTCTTGATAAGATCATTGCCGCTTTGCCTCAATTCGGGCATGACGGATTGAAGCGCCATTCGCTTAGAATGTTAGCCCGGTCTGCTATATCAATCGATCGTCTGGGTGAGCTCATGAACCTTTGTTTCGAATGGTTGACATCTCCGAAAGAAGCTGTTGCGACCAAAATTTACTGCATGGAAATTCTCTATCAGATCTCAGTAAAGGAACCGGATTTAAAGAAGGAACTGGCAGATTCCATAGAATGGAGAATGCAGGAAGAGAGTCCCGGATTCAGAAACCGGGCATCGAAACTGCTGACCAAATTGTACAGGGAAATGCAATAGTGCTGGTTGTTTTACAGAAAATTTCTAATTTTGTTCCATACCGAAGAAAAATGAAAGGATTACGGATTGTTTTAGTAACGGTTATTCTGTTAACCGGTTTGGATCTCAAAGCCCAGTTCAATTTTACCAATGGCTGTCAGGAGCCGGTTTATGTAGCCTTTGCACGATACGTATCCAATGGCAGTTCAGGGTACTGGATGACCCAGGGATGGTGGACCGTCAATTCCGGCAGTTCTCATCTTGCATTTAAAACGATTGGTCCCCGTGACAGCATCGGATATTTTGCAGTGACCACATTATCCGATACCGAATTTCCGGGAGTCAAGGATCTTTTAGTTCATCCGGATGAAAAATTCACAATCAGAAATGCCGACCAGGAAGGAATCAGGCAGCAAAATCAAACTTATGAATGGCGCAAATTCAGAATTATCCGGATGAAACCCGGCACTACGTCAGGAACTATCACGCTGAAAAAATGATTCTTAACGATTACTTCCTGTTTTCTGTTTATTAATTCTTCTCTTCCAAACGATATTTATATTGGTTATTTCACCGGAATATTCTATTTTTGCACGCTCAAAAAAAAACACGAAATTAAAAATACAATCTATTTAAAATCACAGACTCATGCAGAATAAAGGAGTTGTTAAATTTTTCGCGGTTACTTTCGTTTTAGTTTGTTTGTTTCAGTTGTCTTTTACTTTTATAAGTTATCGCTACGCAAGAAAGGCTGTTGCTTACGCCAACGCGCCCGTTGTGAAGGAAATGGCGACAACTTTGGCCAAAGGCAATCCGATCAGGGAAGAATTTTATTTCGATTCCATTTCAAAATCACGGATGGAATACTTCAATGATTCCATGGCCAACGTGAGTGTGTTTAACATACTCCTAAAAAAATATACCCTGAAAGACGTCCGTGAAAGAGAAATTAACCTGGGACTCGACCTTAAGGGAGGTATGAATGTTACCATGGCCGTTTCGGTGCCTGACGTCATCCGTGCCCTGTCAGGGAATAACCAGGACCCGACTTTTACCAAAGCGTTAGCAAAAGCCATTGAAAAGGAAAAAAACAGCACTGCTGATTTTGTAGATCTTTTTGCCGCCGCTTTTAAAGAAACGGATCCCAATGCAAAACTGGCTTCAATTTTCAATACAGTTGAATTAAAAGACAAGATCAATTACAATTCCACCAACCCGGAAGTCATCAAGGTAATCCGTGACGAAACCAATGGAGCCATTGACCGGACCTACAATATCCTTACAACCCGTATTGACCGTTTCGGGGTGGTTCAGCCCAATATCCAGAAACTACAGACTGCCGGACGTATCCTGATCGAACTTCCCGGTATTAAAGAACCGGAACGTGTCAGGAAACTTTTACAGGGAACTGCCCAATTGGAATTCTGGGAAACATACCAATATCCTCAGCTTTTCCCGTTTTTCAGTGAGGCAAATAAAAAACTGGTTGCAATTTTAAACAATGGTTTGGATACCCTGAAAGCTGACAGCACCCTGGCTTCCGATAATGCCGGAAAACTGAAAGCAATGAATGACAAACAAATCCTGTCAGAGAAGAAGGAACCTGAGAAAAAAGAAGCAACAAAGGCTGATTCTTCCAAAGAAAATGCTTTGTTGAAAAAACTCGGAAAAGACACTTCCCAGGCCACTGTGGAATCAAAGAGAAATCAGTCTTTTGAAGAATATTCTAAAAAGAATCCCCTTTTCGCTTACCTGAACCCTGCCATATATCAGACCAAAGACGGCCAATACCAACCCGGACAAACTGCCATGGTGGGCCGTGCGTTTATCAAAGACACTGCAAGGGTCAATCAGATGCTTCGTCTGGTAAAGAATATGTTTCCCAGGGATATGAAATTAGCATGGACTGTCAAACCCAGGGATGAGGAAAAAGATATTCTGGAACTGGTTGCATTGAAAATTACTTCAAGGGATGGTTCCCCTGCCCTTGGAGGAGATGTGATTACCAATGCCCGTCAGGATTATGATCAGAACGGAAGGGTGGAAGTCACCATGTCTATGAATTCTGAAGGAGCCCGTATCTGGAAACGTCTCACGGGTGATAACATCGGGAAACAGATAGCCATTGTTCTGGACGGATATATTTATTCTTATCCCAACGTAAACGGAGAAATCCCAAATGGACAGTCATCCATTACCGGTGGTAACATGACGGTGGAAGAAGCCCAGGATCTTGGCAATATTCTGAAAGCCGGTAAACTTCCGGCTCCGGCACGTATCGTTTCTGAAGAAATTGTCGGCCCCTCCCTCGGACAGGAATCCATCAATGCAGGTTTACTTTCGTTTATCATCGCTTTTATCGGTGTACTGCTCTATATGTCGATTTATTATAACGGAGCTGGTCATGTGGCCGATATTGCACTGTTTGCCAATGTGTTTTTCCTTTTCGGAGTTCTGGCCTCCATTGGAGCCGTTCTGACCCTGCCAGGTATTGCCGGTATCGTACTGACCCTTGCCATGGCGGTTGACTCCAACGTTATTATCTACGAACGAATGCGGGAAGAAATGCGTGCGGGAAAAGGCATGCGCCTGGTGGTGAAAGACGGGTTCCATCATGCACTCTCGGCCATTATCGACGGACACGTAACTACCATTCTTACCGGTATTGTGCTGTACATGTTCGGATCCGGTCCTGTGAAAGGATTTGCCACCACCCTGGTAATCGGTCTGCTGCTTTCCCTGTTCTCCTCCATTTTTATCGCGAGGCTTGTTTTTGAATGGATGCTCGATCGTAACATGAAGATCACTACGGGAAATAAATATACCATGAATCTTTTCCAGAATCTTACCATTGATTTTATTGGATTACGGAAGAAAATGTACCTCTTATCCATTCTGATCATCATTCCCGGTATCTTCAGTATTTTTATCAGAGGATTGGATCCCGGACTTGATTTTACAGGTGGGCGCAGTTATATTGTCCGTTTTGATCAGAATGTTTCCACGACCGACATTCGTGAATCCCTCCGTAAGGAGTTTAATGAGTCGCCTGAAGTAAAAACCTTCGGGCCTCAAAATCAGGTTAAGATCACCACCAAGTTCATGATCAACGACCGTGATCAGAAAACGGATTCTATTGTGAATTCCAAGTTGTTTGCAGGAGTCAGGGGATTTTATAAAGCCCCCATTACCTATAAAGATTTTAATGCCACGGATGCGAAAAAGATCATCGGAGAACTCAGTTCACAAAGGGTTGACCCCACCATTTCTTATGCTTTGATCTGGCAGGCTGTGATGGCGGTGTTTTTCTCCCTGATCATTATCTTCATATATATCGCAATCCGGTTTAAAAACTGGCAGTTCGGGATCGGGGGGGTTGTTTCGCTTTTCCATGACACCCTGATTATCCTTACCGTATTTACTTTGTTCCATGGAATTCTGCCTTTCGGAATGGAAATCGATCAATCATTCATAGCTGCACTGCTGACCATTATCGGTTATTCCATCATGGATACGGTTATTATCTTTGACCGTATCAGAGAATACCGGGCACTGTATCCGAAACGCGACCTGGCGAACAACATCAACGCGGCTATTAACAGCACCCTCGGACGTACCATTAACACTTCCGGCGTAACTTTGGTGGTGTTAATTGTGATTTTCATCTTCGGAGGAGAGGTTCTGAGAGGATTTACTTTCGCACTGATCATCGGGGTGGTTTCCGGAACATACTCTTCGGTATTTAACGCCACTCCTATTTCATATGATATCCTGATGTGGCAGAAACGCCGGAAGGAAAAGAAAGAACTCGCTTCCAAAGGCAAATAATTCTTTTCTTGATATTTTATAAAGGCTGTTCTCCGGAACGGCCTTTTTTTTGTTTATAAATTAGACTTTTATCTATCTTTGTACGTTAATCCAGCAAACAAATTGCAAGCTCATGCGGTACCGTTTCCCGTTTTTTCTGATCCTTATTTTCCTGATTTCCGGCTTTGATTCCTTTTCCCAGAACAAGCATTCAAAGGCAGCAGATGATGCATTCACAGACCAGATGTACCTTCAGGCACTTCAGCGATATCAGAAGGCCTATTCCAAGGTAAAAAGCAACAAGGCAGAACGGGATCGCATTTCTTTCAGAATGGCAGAATGTTACCGGATGATGAACAATACCAAAAGATCTGAGGTTGCTTATAAACGTTGCCTGTCCATCAAATACTTCACAAAGGAACCCCGGGTATATTTATATTATGCCGATGCCCTTAAATCCAATGGGAATTACGAAGAAGCCATCAAACAATATGAAGCGTACAAGGAAAAAGTTCCCGGAGATCCGAAAGCAGATTTAGAAATCGAATCCTGCAAACTGGCTAAAGAATGGATGGCGAACCCCTCAAAGTATGATGTCAGATGGGAGAAGAACCTGGCATCCAGAGAGGATGACTTTGCCCCTGCTTATGCCGACAGGAAATATGGTTCCATCATATTTACTTCCGACCGTGATGCTGCAACCGGCAGGGAAGTGGATAACTGGACCGGGCTTGAATTCTCTGATTTGTTCTTCTCCCGCATCGACCGGAAAGGGGAATGGAGCAAGCCTGTCCTTGCAGATGAAGCCGGGATGCTGAATTCTAAAGCAAATGATGGGGTCGGAAAATTTAATCCAAGATTTTCGGCCTATTATTTCACCCGTTGCTGGAATGATCCGAAGAAGAAGAACGGATGTGCGATATTCAAAGTCAGCCGCCAGGGTCAAACTGCCTGGGGCGAACCCGAAAAAGTGGACCTCGGGGGCGACAGTTCCTATGTTTTTGGTCATCCCACCATATCAAATGACGAAACCATTTATTTTTCCGCTGAACTACCCGGGGGCTATGGGGGCAAGGATATCTGGATGACAAAGAAAAAAGTCAAGGGAAGTGGTTATGCCAAGGAAAACCTGGGTCCTGAGATTAACACTTCCGGGGATGAATTATTTCCTTTTATCCGTTCCGACAGCATACTCTACTTTGCATCCAACGGGCTTCCGGGTATGGGAGGGCTTGATATTTTCCGCTCCGTAAAGACCAATGGTAAATGGAGTAAACCTGAAAACATGAAATATCCCATCAATTCCCAGGCTGATGATTTCGGCATTGTGTTTAATATGGACGAACCCGAACAAGGGCTGTTTTCTTCCAACAGGCCGGGAGGCAAGGGCAAAGACGACATTTATTCATTTATTGTGCCTCCTGTTTATTTTACATTGGAAGGAACGGTTACCGATGATCGCACCCTCCAGCCCCTGCCGGGAGCCAGCGTCAGAATTGTCGGAACAAACGGACGGGCACTGGAAGACATGACCGATGACAAGGGATTTTACAGTTTTAACAAAAATCAGATCTCAGTCAATACCACTTATGAAATCCTTGTGACCAAAAAGGATTATTTCAATGAAAAAGGCAAAGAAACTACCGTCGGAATTGAAAAAAGTAAAGACATTACACGGAATTTCATCCTCAAACCCATTCCGAAAAAACCAGTCGTTTTGCCCGATATTTTATATGACCTTGCTAAATGGGATCTGAAACCACAATATAAGGATTCGTTGCAGGGACTTATAGAAACCCTGGATGCAAACGAAACCATTGTCATCGAACTGGCTTCCCATACCGATTCGAGGGATTCTGATGAAAGAAACGACATTCTGTCTCAGAAGCGCGCCCAGTCGGTGGTTGATTATCTTATTTCCAGAGGCATAGACCCGGATCGTTTGATTGCGAAAGGATATGGGGAAAGGGTTCCAAGGACCCTGACCAAAGACATTACAAAAGAGAATTTCATATTCAAATCCGGAATGGTGCTTACGGATTCATTGATCAACCTTCTGCCAAACGTACCGGTTAAAGAAGCAGCCCATCAGTTGAACCGACGCACGGAGTTCAGTATTCTCCGGAATGACTTTATCCCGAAAACGAAGATCGGAAAAACGGTTCCTTCAAAAATTGAATTGGTTGTAAATCCTCAGGAGAACAATGTCTCCTTCAACCCCACCAAAGAAGGATATGATGAGGCCGAATGTTTTATCAACGGTACTGCCCTGATTTTTTTCTATGACTCGAAAGAAAAGGAATTTTACATCTCACCTGATTATGCAATGAAACTTCTGAAGGACGGGGCCATTGATAAAAACGACTTCCAGGGCGACATTACAAAGATCATCGGAGAAGGAACCATTGCTGACAAGGCTGTCTTCAATATCAGGGAAATGCGTATCGGACGAAACACTGTGAAGGATATCCCGGTCATGGTGAACCGCAAAATCGCCATGGTGCGTTTCGGAGATTCCATCCTGAAAAAATTTGGAGCTTTCTCCGTAGATACGAAAACGAACCTGATCATCTTTGAATAAAAGTCAGAAGCTATACCAGGCATATGGTTGAAAACTCCCGTTATAACCAGAGAGGAGTCTCTTCAGGGAAAGAAGAGGTACATGCCGCAATTCGCAACATCGACAAGGGATTATTTCCAAAAGCTTTCTGCAAAATTATTCCCGACCTTCTGGGCGGAGATAAAGACTGGTGCAATATCCTGCATGCCGACGGAGCGGGCACCAAATCATCGCTGGCATACCTGTACTGGAAAGAAACAGGTGATTTGTCGGTATGGAAAGGGATCGCCCAGGATGCCATTGTGATGAACCTCGATGATCTGCTATGTATTGGCGCTACCGACAACATTCTGATCTCCTCCACCATCGGAAGAAATAAAAACCTGATTCCCGGAGATGTGATCCGCGAAATTATTCAGGGAACGGAAGATTTTCTGGAAAGCATGAGAAGTCATGGCATCCGTATTTGGTCAGCAGGAGGAGAAACCGCAGATGTTGGCGACCTTGTTCGAACCATTATTGTTGATTCCACTGTCAGTTGCCGCATGAAACGGTCAGAAGTGATTGATAACGGGAATATCGGTGACGGGGATGTGATTGTGGGGCTGGCTTCTTATGGTCAATCCACTTATGAAAATAAATACAATGGAGGAATGGGTAGTAACGGACTCACTTCTGCACGCCATGATATGCTGAGCAAACCTTATGCTTTCCGTTATCCGGAAAGTTATGATGACCGGATGCCGGATCCCCTGGTATATACCGGAAATAAAAACCTCACCGACCCCTCCGGGATACCCGGTATGAATATCGGCCAGCTGGTTCTTTCACCAACGCGGACTTATGCACCGGTAGTCGGGAAAATTCTCGGACTGTACAGGAAACATATCCATGGCATGGTGCATTGCAGTGGAGGTGGACAGACCAAGGTGCTTCATTTTATTGAAAACCTTCATATCATTAAAAACGATCTCCTTCCTGCCCCCCCCTTATTCAGGCTGATACAGGAAGAATCGGGCACCGACTGGAAGGAAATGTACCGGGTATTCAATATGGGGCACAGAATGGAATTTTATCTTCCGGAAACCATTGCTCAAAGTTTGATTGGGATTGCCACCGGATTTAATATTGAAGCCAGAATCGTGGGTCATTGTGAGGCTTCCGCCTCAAGGAAACTCAGCATCCGTAGTGAATTCGGATCGTTCGAGTATTCTTAGGTTACGGGTTCCCAATTTTCATACCTTTGCACTCCCATTTAAAACTGAAATGTTAGACAAACTAGAAGCCATCAAGTTCCGGTTTGAGGATCTTCAGAACCAGATCAGCGATCCTGCAGTGATGAGCGATATGAAACGGTATATCCGGTTAAGCAAAGACTACAAGGAACTTCAACCTATTATGGCCGGCTACGAGCGGTATAAAAATATTCTCTCAAATATTGATCATGCCAAAAACATCATCCATAATGAAAAGGATGAGGAATTCAGGACCATGGCCAAAGAGGAACTGAATGATCTGATCCTTGAAAAAGAATCCCTGGAAGAAGAAATCCGCTTAATGCTCATTCCAGCCGATCCTGAAGATGAAAAAAATGCCGTCATTGAGATCAGGGCTGGCACCGGCGGTGATGAAGCGAGTATTTTTGCCGGCGATCTGTTCCGCATGTATAACAAATATGCTGAAACCAAACATTGGAAAGTTGAACTGGTTGACTTTACAGAAGGCACCATGGGGGGATACAAGGAAATTATTTTCAATATCATCGGCGATAATGTTTATGGCCAGATGAAATATGAATCAGGCGTTCACCGCGTTCAGCGTGTACCCCAGACAGAAACTCAGGGCAGGGTTCATACTTCGGCAGCTACCGTAGCTGTTTTACCCGAAGCCGATGAGTTTGACGTTGAGGTTAAACCCGCTGATGTACGCAAAGATACCTTCTGTTCATCAGGCCCGGGCGGACAATCGGTGAATACGACTTATTCGGCTGTCCGGCTGACCCATATTCCCTCCGGAATCGTTGTCTCATGTCAGGATGAGAAATCGCAGATTAAAAATTTCGAAAAAGCCATGAAAGTACTGCGTACCAGGTTATACGAACTGGAACATCAGAAGTATCTCGATGAGATCTCGAAAAAGCGCAAGACCATGGTTTCAACCGGCGACCGTTCAGCAAAAATCCGTACTTATAATTATCCCCAAAGCCGGGTAACCGATCACAGAATCAACCTAACCCTTTATAATCTTCCCGTTATCGTGGATGGCGACGTTCAGCCTCTGATTGATGCATTACAGCTTGCAGAAAATGCTGAACGACTGAAGGAGGCGGGAACAAATTAACAGCAGAAAAATGGATCGTCTGGAGCTTATCAAACTGATCAGGACAAAAAAGTCTTTTCTCTGTATCGGCCTGGATACGGATATGGCAATGATTCCGGGACACTTGCTTGAATCTGACGATCCGGTCTTTGAATTTAATAAAGCCATGATAGATGCAACGCATGATCTCGCGATTGCCTATAAACCAAATTTTGCATTTTATGAATGTCACGGCAGCAAGGGCTGGGAAAGCCTGACCCGCACCATTCAGTATATTCATTCAAACTACCCTGGCCAGTTATTCACCATAGCAGATGCCAAACGCGGGGATATTGGCAACACATCGAAACAGTACGCAAAAGCCATGTTCGATCCTTCCTCTTCAGGCCTTGATTTCGATGCGGTGACGGTGGCCCCTTATATGGGTGAAGATTCTGTAAGACCTTTCATCTCCTACCCCGGGAAGTGGATCATTGTGCTTGCATTGACTTCTAACCAGGGTGCTGCAGATTTCCAATATTTCCAGGGGAGGGATAAAAAAATGTTTGAGCAGGTCCTTGAAACAAGTTCCCAATGGGGAAGTCCCGATAACATGATGTATGTAGTCGGAGCTACCAGGGCTGAAATGCTGACAGAAGTTCGCAGGATCGTTCCGGATCATTTTCTCCTGGTCCCGGGTGTAGGCGCCCAAGGAGGCAAGCTTCAGGATGTTGTAAAATATGGAATGAACAGAGATTGCGGGCTGATCATTAATTCCTCCCGGAATATTATCTATGCTTCCAACGGAAAAGATTTTGCAGAAAAGGCAAGGGCCGAAGCGCTGAAGATGCAAAAAGAAATGGCAGCCCTTATTCGACTATGCTGATCCAGCCGTGCGTATCGGGTTCAAGTCCCTCCTGAATCCCTTTTAATTTATGGTACAGTTTTGTCGAAACCGGACCTGCTTTTCCATCCCTGCAATATTGATATATTTTCCCTGTATCCCTGTCATGGATCTGGCAAATGGGAGAGATCACAGCTGCAGTACCGCATGCACCGACTTCCTCAAAATCGGATAATTCCTCAACAGGAATATGTCTGCGCTCAACTTTCATGCCCATCTCTTCGGCAAGTGTACACAATGACTTATTGGTGATAGAAGGCAAAATCGAGGATGAATCGGGGGTAACATACGTATTTCCTTTAATGCCAAAGAAATTGGCAGGACCAGCTTCATCGATGTATTTTTTCTCCCGTGCATCGAGAAAGATACAGGAAGAAAAACCATCTTTGTGAGCCCGGTCGCCGGCTCTCAGACTGGCTGCATAATTTCCTCCAACCTTCACATGACCGGTACCGAGCGGAGCAGCACGGTCAAAATCACGCACAATCTGCATCTTCACCGGGCTGAACCCTTCCTTAAAATAGGGTCCGACAGGTCCGACAAAGACCATGAACAAATACTCCTGCGCAGGCTTGACCCCAACCTGGGGACCCGTACCGATCAACAAGGGGCGGATATAAAGGGAAGCGCCTTCCCCATAAGGAGGGACATATTTCAGGTTGAGTTTCACCGCTTTAATGACCGCTTCTTCAAATAGAGGAACCGGTACTTCAGCCATCATGATCCCCTGTGCCGATCTTTGCATACGCAGGGCATTTTCCACCATGCGGAAAATCCTTATTTTGCCATCTGTCCCTGTAAAAGCCTTCATCCCTTCAAAAGCTTCCTGTCCATAATGAAGACAGGTGGCTGCCATATGCATCGTAATGGCTTCAGAATCGGAAACTTCCAGTTCGCCCCATTTCCCGTTTTTGTAATAACAGCGGACATTATAATCCGTTTTAAAATACCCAAAAGGAAGGTTCTTCCATTCTATCGTGTTCATACAGAATTATTTTAGTCGGTTATTAGTTGAAAGACATCGTAAAATTATGAATTTTCTCCATTGGAATACCGGATCGAAGAAAAAAAACAGGACAGGAAGCGGCACGAATTTTCCCCATTGTCATTTTGGCAGAAAAAAGCGGTTGGCATTTTCTTTGATAAACATTCAGGAAAAAATAATAAACTTCATTCACTATGCAAAAAGGTAAAATCAACGTACAGACCGAAAACATTTTTCCGATCATCAAAAAATTCCTTTATTCTGATCATGAAATTTTTCTTCGCGAGCTAATTTCCAATGCCGTAGATGCCACCCAAAAACTCAAAACCCTTGCTTCGCTCGGAAAATTTAACGGCGATATCAGCGATATCACGATTGAGGTAAGTCTTGATAAAAAAAATAAAACGATCTCTGTCAGGGATAAAGGAATCGGCATGAACGCTTCCGAAGTTGACAAATATATCAACCAGATTGCTTTTTCAAGCGCTGAGGAATTCATTAAGAAATTCAAAACCAAATCAGAATCGGAAATGAATGCCATCATCGGGCATTTCGGACTGGGATTTTATTCTTCGTTCATGGTTTCCGACAGGGTTGAAATCCTTACGAAGACCTACCACCAGAGAGGCGAAAATAAAGCGGTTCACTGGGAATGTGACGGAAGTCCGGATTATACGATGGACGAAACAGATAAAAAAGACAGGGGGACAGAGGTTATTCTGCACATCGCAGATGATTCCAAAGATTACCTGGAGGAGCACAAGGTTCTGGAGATCCTGAAAAAATACTGCAGGTTTCTCCCGGTTCCGATTCAGTTCGGAAACGAGAAAACCTGGGAAAAAGTTGAGGGAGAAAAAGACAGTGACGGGAAGGACAAGGAAGTGGAAGTTGAAAAACCCCGTATCATTAATAATGTAGAGCCTTTATGGAAAAAGAAACCAGTTGACCTCAAAGACGAAGACTACAAGAAATTTTACAGGGAACTTTATCCCTTTTCATTTGATGAACCCTTGTTCTGGATCCATCTCAATGTGGATTATCCCTTTAACCTTACAGGAATTCTTTATTTTCCGAAGGTAAAAAAGGCGCTTGAAGTCCAGAAAGATAAAATTCAGCTTTATTGCAACCAGGTTTTCGTTACCGATTCGGTGGAAGGCATTGTTCCGGATTTTCTTACCCTGCTTCACGGAGTGATTGATTCTCCGGATATTCCGCTGAACGTTTCACGCTCTTACCTGCAAAGTGACCCGAATGTCAAAAAAATCTCCAACCATATCACAAAAAAAGTTGCTGACAAACTTGAATCCCTCTTTAAAGAAAACAGACCTGATTTCGAACTGAAATGGGACGACATCAAAGTTTTTATCGAATACGGGATTATTTCCCAGCCCGAGTTTTACGAGAGAGCCAGGAAATTCTGTCTGCTGAAAAATGTCGACAATAAATACTTCACTTTCGAAGAATACGAAAAGCTGATCAAAACAGTACAGAAAGATAAAGAAGGCAACCTGATATACATCTATGCCACCAACCGGGAGGAACAATTCAGTTTCATAGAATCTGTAAAAGAAAGGGGATATGATGTGTTGCTTCTCGATGGAATCATTGATGCACATTTTATCAATACCCTTGAGCAGAAACTTGATAAAGCCAGGTTTACGCGTGTGGATGCCGATACGGTGGAGAAATTGGTTCATAAGGAGGACAATTTGCCTTCAAGGCTGAGTGAGGACCAGCAAAAATCAATGAAAGAGATGATTGAAAAGCAGGTAGATTCAAAGAAATTTACGGTTACTTTCGATAGCCTCAGCGAAAATGAAGTGCCTTTACTGATCACCCAGAATGAATTTATGAGACGTATGAAAGATATGTCGGCGCTTGGAGGAGGGTACAATTTCATGGGAGAAATGCCTGAAAATTATAACCTTGTCGTAAATTCAAACAATCCCCTGATTGGAAAATTGCTGCTTGAAACCGATGGGGGGATCCAGGCTGGAATGATCAAACAGCTTTTCGACCTGGCTTTGCTTTCCCAGAACCTATTAAAGGGGAAAGAACTCTCAGAATTCATCAAACGCAGTATTGATCTGATTAAATAATTGTAATTTAGCCATTATAAACCATTAAAACAATCAACCATGAAAATCAGTAAAGGCTGGATCATTGTGATCGTTGTCGTAGTTGTTGTCATTCTCCTTGCTTCCTGGGGAACAGGGATCTATAACAAGCTGGTGAGCCAGGAGGAAGGGGTTAACCAGGCCTGGGCCAATGTTGAAAACGTATATCAGCGCAGGCTTGATCTTATCCCCAACCTGGTTAATACGGTCAAAGGGGTAGCCAATTTTGAGCAAAGTACCCTTACTGCGGTAATTGAAGCGCGCGCAAAAGCTACCAGTGTGCAGATTAATCCGAAAAACCTGGATGCAGGTTCGCTCCAGAAATTTCAGGAAGCGCAGAACGGCGTGAGTTCTGCACTGGGAAGACTGATGGTGGTTGTTGAACAATACCCCCAATTGAAGGCCACCCAGAATTTTTCTGAATTACAGGCTCAGCTTGAGGGAACTGAAAACCGGATCACGGTTGAGCGGATGAAATTCAATGAAGCAGCCCAGGCGTTTAACACCTATTTGCGAGGATTTCCTGCCAACATTTTTGCCGGCATGTTCGGTTTCCAGAAAAAAGCTTATTTCGAGGCACAGCAAGGAGCAGAGAAAGCGCCGGAAGTACAATTTTAATGGAAGCAATCATGGGGACTTCTGCCATCAATTTTTTCAGTGCGCAGGATAAAGACGACATTCGCCAGGCCATTATGATGGCCGAACTGGATACTTCTGGTGAAATAAGGGTGCATATTGAAAACAATTGCTCGGGTGATGCCAGGGACCGTGCCGCATTTTTATTCCGGCAGTTGGATATGCATAAAACCGAACTCAGAAACGGAGTACTGATATACCTGGCCGTGAAGAGCAGGCGTTTTGCCATCCTCGGGGATAAGGGAATACATGCTGTGGTCCCTGAAACTTTTTGGGATGATATCAAAGGAAAAATGCTTAAAAACTTCCGTGAAAACAAATTTTCAGATGGTTTAATCGAGGCCATTGGAAGTACCGGCGAACACCTTAAGACACATTTTCCGCGGGCGAAAAACGACATCAATGAGCTTCCGGATGACATTTCGTTCGGGAAAGACTGAGGAAGGAATGAAAATCGAAAAACGAAAATGAAATGAAAAAATCGTTCTATAAATTCTTTTGTCTCCTGTTCATATTTTCCGGGCTTCTGATTACTTCCAAGGCACAGGATATTCCTGCCCGTCCCGATCCACCCAGGCTGGTCAACGATCTGGCCGGAGTCCTTACTTCAGATGAAATTCAGAAACTTGAAACCAGGCTTGTAGCTTTCAATGATTCAACATCCACCCAGATCGTGGTGGTCATTGTAAAATCATTGAACGGCTATGATAAAAATGATTTTGCCTATCGGCTTGGTCAAAGCTGGGGAGTTGGACAAAAAGGAAAGAATAATGGCGCAGTGGTTTTGGTGAAACCCAAATATCAGAATGAAAAAGGAGAGGCCAGCATTCAGACCGGGTATGGTCTGGAGGGATCAATTCCTGATATCCTGGCTAAACGTATTGTTGATAAAGAAATGATCCCAAATTTCGTGGAAGGAAATTATTATAAAGGCATTGATGCAGCGATTTCCACCATGATCGGATTGGTCAAAGGAGAATTTACAGCAGATCAGTATACCAAACGTTCCAGGGAAAAATCCTCTCCCTTTGCCATGCTGATTCCTCTGATCATTATCGTTGTTGTGTTTATCATGATCAGGGGGAACCGGGCACGCGGTTATTCTGTGGGTAAAAATCTACCCTTCTGGACTGCATTCTGGTTGCTAGGGTCTATGGGTCGCGGTCACGGCGGGTCATGGAATAATTTCACTTCAGGATCGGGAGGTTTTGGCGGAGGCGGAGGATTCGGTGGATTCGGTGGCGGTAGTTTTGGCGGAGGCGGAGCCGGAGGAAGCTGGTAATGCTTTTTGATTTACAATTTGCGGTTTAAAGATTGAATTTTCCAAAACGTATCTGGCTTTTTTATTTTGAAGGGTTCAGGAGTATGACCATAGGTAAAAAACTATGGATCATCATCCTGATAAAACTGTTTATTATTTTTCTTATTTTCCGGCTCTTTTTCTTTCACGATTTTCTGAAATCAAGGTTCAATACAGATCAGGAACGGGGAAGTCATGTCAGGGATGAATTGATCAAAAGGCAAAAATGAATTTTTCGCAAAATAATTCATCTAGTTTTTAGCATATTTAATTCTTTTCTTACATTTGACCTGCCAATTACCAATCTGAACCCCTATGATTGAAAGCATTGACCTTAGCCTGGTTGACTGGTCCAGAGCCCAGTTCGCATTGACAGCCATTTATCATTGGTTGTTTGTCCCGCTTACCCTTGGGCTGTCCGTTCTCGTAGCGATCATGGAATCGATATACGTAAAAACCGGTAATCCCGAATGGAAAAAAATAACGAAATTCTGGATGACCCTGTTTGGCATTAATTTCGCCATCGGCGTTGCCACCGGAATCATACTCGAATTTGAGTTCGGGACCAACTGGTCAAACTATTCCTGGTTTGTGGGAGATATTTTCGGGGCTCCTCTGGCGATTGAAGGGATTATGGCATTCTTTCTTGAATCCACTTTTATTGCTGTGATGTTTTTTGGCTGGAACAAGGTTAGCAAAGGGTTTCACCTGGCATCCTCCTGGCTCACTGCCATCGGGGCAAACCTGTCCGCATTATGGATATTGGTTGCAAATGCCTGGATGCAAAATCCAGTCGGCATGAAATTCAACCCTGAAACCACCCGAAATGAAATGACGAACTTCTGGGATGTTCTCTTCTCCCCGGTCGCAGTCAATAAATTTTTACACACAATTTCGTCGGGCTACGTACTGGCAGCAATATTCGTTCTTGGCGTAAGTGCCTGGTTTCTGATCAAAAAGAGGGACACGCAATTTGCAGTGAAAAGCATTTTTGTTGCCTCTGTTTTTGGGTTAATTACTTCTCTCCTGCTTGCATTTACCGGAGATGGTTCCGCTTATCAGGTAACCCAGAAGCAACCCATGAAACTGGCAGCCATGGAAGGACTATACCACGGAAAAACAGGAGCCGGATTGGTTGCCATCGGACTGCTGGATCCTTCAAAAAAAACCGGAGACGGGAAAGAAGCCTTTATTTTTAAAGTTGAATTCCCGAAACTATTATCCTTCCTGGGATACAGGAGTCCTGATGCTTTTGTGCCGGGTGTTGAAGATATCCTTAATGGCGGTTATAAACCTGAATACAACAGCATACCTGAAAGTGAAAAAGAAGTTGCATTATCCGCTGAGCAAAAAATTATCCGCGGCCGTTTAGCCCTTAGCGCGCTCTCAACTTATAAACAGGCGAAAAACGATCACAATGCTGCCAGGGCCGACAGCGCCGAAAATCTGCTTCGGCAGCATTATGCCTATTTCGGATACGCCTATCTGAACAATGTTGAAAGCATTGTTCCAAATGTACCTCTTACCTTTTACAGTTTTCATGTAATGGTAATTCTCGGATTGTATTTTATCCTCCTTTTCATCGTGGTTTTAATTTACATCAACACCCATAGGCTGGAAAAAAGCCGATGGCTCTTGTGGTTGTCGATTTTTACCATTCCTCTGGCCTACATTGCCTCAGAAGCGGGATGGATCGTGGCGGAAATGGGTCGTCAGCCCTGGGTTATCCAGGATCTCCTGCCAACAATGGCAGCCGTTTCCAGAATAGATGCTTCGGCCGTTCAAATTACATTCTGGTTATTCGCTGTGGTCTTTACGGTATTGCTGATCGCGGAAGTAATGATCATGGTTAAACAAATTAAAATCGGACCAAAAAATGGAGGGACCCGATAATGTTTGAACAACTTCCAATTGAAACCTTACAGGCCTACTGGTGGATCATCGTATCTCTCCTCGGAAGTATCCTGGTATTCCTGATGTTTGTTCAGGGCGGACAAACCTTGATCTATACACTTGGAAAAACAGAGATGGAAAGAAAAATCCTGGTCAATTCCCTGGGAAGGAAATGGGAATTTACATTTACCACCCTGGTTACATTCGGTGGGGCTTTTTTTGCATCCTTCCCCCTTTTCTATTCAACCAGCTTTGGAGGGGCTTACTGGGTATGGATGGCCATCCTTTTTGCCTTTATTATCCAGGCTGTGGCCTATGAATTTCGCAGCAAACCAAATAACTTTCTCGGACAGAAAACTTATGAATGGTTCCTTATAATCAATGGATTGCTGGGAACCATTCTGATCGGAGCAGCAGTTTCCACTTTTTTTACCGGGTCACAATTTTCCATTAACAAATTAAATCTGACCAATATTTTTGACCCCGTGATATCCCGGTGGGAAGGTCCGGCCCATGGACTGGAAGCAGTACTCAACTGGAGAAACGTAGCCCTGGGACTGGCTGTATTTTTCCTTGCCCGAATTCTTGGAATCTTATACTTCATCAACACCATTGCCGAAGAAACCATTCTGACCCGGGCAAAAAAACAGCTGATAATGAATACTGTGCCATTTCTCGTATTTTTTCTGGCCTATGTTTCTGTGCTGTTTCTTTCACAGGGTTTTACAGTGGATCCAATGACCGGGGCCGTTTCAATGGAAAGCTATAAATATTTTCATAATCTCCTTCAAATGCCGGTTGTAATGATCCTGTTTCTGCTTGGTGTGCTGCTGGTCCTTTTCGGGATCGGAAGGGTTATATTCTGCTTCACAAAATGCAGTACCAAGGGAATCTGGCTTTCCGGAACCGGAACGGTTCTGACCGTTTTTGCATTGTTTATGCTTGCCGGCTTTAATCATACGGCTTACTATCCTTCAACCTATGATCTGCAGCATTCTCTAACCATACAAAACAGTTCATCAAGCCATTATACACTTACCGCCATGAGTTATGTTTCCCTGCTTGTTCCATTTGTCATTGCCTATATCTGGTATGCCTGGAAATCCATCAATAATAAAAAGATTGACCCTGAAGAGATGAATTCTGACGGGCATTCCTATTAGGTGCAGGGTCAACATTTTTTTTACCTTTGTATTCCATCTGAAACCCATCCATTTTATGAAAAAATTATTTCTTGTTATTGCTGCTTCTGTGTGTTTTGTTATGTTCGGGAAAGCACAGGTTATCCGGACCAATGTTGCAAATGATACTGCAAACTTTCCATATTGGATTCAAATGATGCAGGATCCCCAGGCAAATTTTTTCCAGACCCGGCGGGCATTCAACCTTTACTGGAAGGACCGTCCCATCACCAAAGGATGTGGATGGAAAGTATTTAAACGCTGGGAATATATGATGCAAAGCAGGGTGAACCCGGATGGGAGCCTTCCTTCCCCGTCTGAAACCTTTAATGCTTACCAGACCTATCAAAAAAATGCTCCCACTTCAAACGGAAACTGGGTCAGCCTGGGCCCTACTTATATTCCGGCGCCGGGCCCCCCGGGTTATGAAGGACTTGGCAGGTTAAATGTGATCGGTTTTCATCCTACCAATGCTAATAAAATATACGTGGGCTCTCCTTCCGGAGGTTTCTGGAAATCGGATAATGGCGGAGATGCCTGGACCACCACTACCGACACCCTTCCGACTCTCGGTGTTTCGGCCATCATTGTGGATAAATCAAATCCGGAAAGAATATTGATCGGTACGGGCGACCGGGATGCCGGTGATGCTCCCGGTCTCGGAGTTTTTGTAAGTATCAATGGGGGAAATACCTGGGCGCCTTCAAAAGCCGGCATGGGTGATAAAACTGTAGGGCGGATTATTCAACATCCTTCCAATTCCATGATTTTCCTTGCAGCGACCAGTTCAGGGATTTACCGTTCCACGGATGGAGGCAGTAACTGGACTTCCAGCCAAAACGGAAATTTCAAGGATATTTGCTTCAAACCGGATAATCCGAATATTGTTTATGCGGCTTACAATGCCAGTTTTTTCAGATCCTCCGACAACGGAATCACTTTCACAAGTATCACCTCAGGTTTACCTTCCGGACAACAAAGGGGAACCATTGCTGTGACCGCCGCAAATCCAAATTATGTCTATTTTATCATTTCCGATAACAGCAGCGGTTTTAAAGGACTGTACCGTTCAGGAGATGCCGGAATTACCTTTAATGTAAGGTCATCTTCTCCCAACATTATGAATTGGGATTGCGGAACTACGGAAACTGGCGGACAGGGCTGGTATGATCTTGCATTGGCCGCTGACCCGCTTGGCCCTGAAACCATTTATGCAGGAGGAGTAAACGTTTGGAAATCCACGGATGGTGGAACTACCTGGTCCATAAATTCCCATTGGTACGGGGGATGCAGCGTACCCGCTGTACATGCAGATTGCCATTTTCTTACTTTCTCTCCTGTAAACGGGAAATTATATGCCTGCAATGACGGAGGGTTATGGACTACCCTCAACGGAGGAACAACCTGGACCGATCGTACCGAAGGAATGACCATCGGTCAGATCTATAAACTCGGACAATCCCAAACCGTAAAAGAAAAAGTCATCAATGGTTTCCAGGATAATGGAACCTATACCTACGTAGGAAACGGATGGTTGCAAACCGGTGGAGGCGATGGAATGGAATGTGCCATTGATTATTCGAATGCCGCCTATACCTACCACACTGTATATTACGGCGACATCTATCGGAAATACAACAATAACAGCGAAAAACACATCGCCGGAAACGGCATTTATGGTATCACGGAAGGCGGCGCCTGGGTAACTCCCTTCATTCTCAACGAGGCCAATCCAAAAGGTATGTTCGTGGGGTATAAGAATATCTGGAGATGCGATGATGTGACCCTGAACAGCCTGACCTGGACTAAAATTTCTGACAACCTCGCCGGGAATAACGGGAGTGATCTGGCTGTCCTTGATCAGTCGCCAGCCGATCCGAATATTTTGTATGCATCCCGTTCTGACAATAAATTATTCAGAACAGACAATGCATTGGATGCTACTCCCATATGGATAAATATTTCAGGCTATCTTCCGGTTGGCGGGACCGCAACCAGTGTTGAAGCATCGGCCACGATACCAAACGTTGTTTATATGACTTTGAATAAAAAGGTCTATAAATCAAGCAATAAAGGTGAAACCTGGGCCGATATTTCCGGGAGTCTTCCAGCCATAAACCTGAACACCATCGTAAATTATAAAAACAGTAGTGAAGGATTGTATGTAGGTTCTGATGCAGGGGTTTTTTATAAAGATGCTTCCCTGAATGATTGGATCCCATTCAGTGACGGACTTCCCCATAATGGTCGGATCACTGAACTTGAAATATACTATGACAACGATTCCGTAGCGGCCGACGTGATTCGTACCAGTACATTTGGCCGCGGACTCTGGGGTTCACCCTTATACCATGCTCCGCCTACGGCTGACTTTGAGACGGAAAACACACTCATTCCCATTGGTTGTGCCATTGATTTTACTGATTTGTCGAGTGGAGTGCCCACCAATTACCAATGGACTTTTCAGGGAGGCAGCCCCTCCTCCTCCACACTAAAAAACCCTGTGAATATTCTTTATTCTTCCCCCGGGACTTATTTCGTAAAACTGAAGGTATGGAATGGTGCAGGTTCCGACTCCACCACAAAGCTGAATTATATTACCGTAAGCAGTAGCTTAATACCGGAAGTTGAATTTTCTGCCGACAACCGTTTCCCCTGTACCAGCGATACGGTCCGGTTCACCGATCTGAGCAACCGTTGTCCTTCAGCCTGGAACTGGCAATTTACGCCGGGAACCGTCACTTTCATTGAAAGCACCAACGCTGCAAGCCGGAACCCTGTTGTTCAGTTTAATCAATCCGGACCTTATGATGTTAAATTAACGGTGTGGAACGGGGCAGGTCAAAATAGCCTCACCCGAACTGCTTATATTCGGAACGGAGGGTTTAACCTTCCTTTTGAGGCATCCTTTGAAAATGGCCTGAAGGAACAACAATGGCAGGTTTACAACCCCGACGGGTATATTACCTGGGATACCATTTCAGTACCCGGTACCATTTCAGGGAATAAATCAGTCTGGATGAATTTCTTTGACTATAATTCACTCAATAAGAGAGATCAGCTGATAAGCCCCCCTATGGATTTTACAAATTATTTGCTGGTCACTCTTAATTTTCACCATGCCTATGCTCAAAAAGGATCCCTTAAAGACTCATTGATTGTTATGATCTCCGATGATTGCGGAACCACATGGAACAGGCTGCTTGCTACGGCTGCGAATGGCACTCCCAACGTTTTTGTCACCCATGCACCGGAAACAACCGCTTTCTATCCTGAATCTGCAAACGATTGGTGCGGCGGAAGCTATGGAGTGGATTGCTATTCACTGGATCTTTCCCCTTGGGCAGGGAAGAAAAACATCAAGATCATGTTTGAATCTTTCAATAGAAGCGGAAACAACCTGTTTATCAGCGACATTCAGGTTAACGGGCCGGTTGGAATACAGGAAATTCCGAACAACAACCAGGACTTTCGAATTTATCCAAATCCTTCAAATGGATTGTTTACACTCGAAACAACACGGATAGGGCCTGCGGCCTCTTTTAAAGTATATAACCTCCATGGTGCACTGGTATATGAAGCCAATCTCCCTGAACATAAATCTCAGCAGCTGAGAACACTGGATTTCAGAAAATTTGTCCAAGGAGTGTATTATTTTCGCATGATGTCGGAAAAAGGCACACAAGTTGAAAAAATTATTATTGAATAAACAACGGAAAAATTTCGGGTAATCTTCTATGCACCTCTTTTATGCACCGGGAATCCGGGGAAATACTTATATCCTGAGTGAGGAGGAATCCCGGCATTCCATCAGGGTGCTGCGTTTAAAAGAAGGAGATATCATTCATCTGACGGATGGAAACGGAAACCTTTTTAATGGCAGATTGGCCGATATCCAACCCAAAGGCTGCCATGTTGAGATTCTGAAGACCGTGCTGGATTACCACCGCCGCCCGTTTTATCTGCATATTGGCATCGCCCCGACCAAAAATACGGATCGCCTGGAATGGTTTCTGGAAAAAACCACCGAGATCGGGATAGAAGAAGTCACACCTTTGATCTGCACTCACTCTGAGCGAACAGTTATCAAACCTTCCAGACTGGAAAAAGTTCTGGTTTCTGCCATGAAGCAATCCCTGAAAGCCTTATTGCCAAAATTGAACGAGCCTGTTGCTTTCAATGAAATGATCCGTATGCCCTTCAATGGACAAAAATTCATCGCATATTGTGAGACCGGTAAGGAAGACGAATTACAGAAACTGTATCTGAAAGGGTCGGATGCCCTTATCCTGATTGGCCCCGAAGGTGATTTTTCCCAAAAAGAAATTGACGAATCCATCCGGGAAGGATTTATTCCGGTAAGCTTGGGTAAAAGCAGGCTTCGCACCGAAACTGCGGGAATCGTTGCATGTCATACGATCAGTCTGATCAATGAGAAAGATTGAAAATGATTAAGAAATATGAGCAAAAAAGGTTTCTCTTTCCATAGCTTCCGTTTTTTTACCTTTATTCTTTTAATATTGTTCTGGGTTGTTTCTTCTTCTTTTCTGCCCCCTTCTTTTCAAATCGCTTTGCTGAAATACAGCGGTGGAGGCGACTGGTATGCCAATCCCACTTCCCTGGCCAATCTCGTGAAATTCGCCAACCGAAACCTTGATGCCAATATCAGCGAAGATATTGCTACCATTGATGCCGGAAGTCCCGAGATCATCAATTATCCCTTCATTCACATGACCGGGCACGGCAATGTGCTCTTTTCCGACCAGGAAGCCCGGAACCTGAGAAATTATATGGCCGGTGGCGGCTTCCTTCATATTGATGATAATTATGGCCTGGATAAATTCATCAGGCCTCAGCTGAAAAAAATTTTCCCGGAACTGGATCTCATTGAACTTCCATTTGATTACCCGATCTATCACCAGATGTTTGAATTCCCAAGAGGTCTTCCCAAAATCCATGAGCATGACGGGAAAGCACCCCAGGGCTTCGGTCTTATTTATGAAGGCAGGCTGGTATGCTTTTATACTTATGAATGTGACCTGGGAGATGGCTGGGAAGATCAGGATGTTCATCATGACCCGGATGCAACCCGTCAGAAAGCACTTCAAATGGGGGCGAATATCCTGGAATACGTGTTCACGGCAAAATAATATTTCACTACCTTTGTTTTTCCATGGGAAAACTCTATGACCTGCTGTTACAGGATGTCCGTTTCATTGAAGGACTTAAAGCCTGTCTGAATTGCGGCACCTGCACGGCAATCTGCCCGGCCGCTGAATTTTATGATTACCAGCCCCGAAAAATAGTTGATACCCTTCAAACCCGGGATGACGCTCGGTTGGAAGCCTTATTGAAAAGTGAAACGATCTGGTATTGCGGAGAGTGCATGTCTTGTGTGACCCGCTGTCCGAGAGGGAATGCACCGGGTTTACTGATCACTGCGCTTCGCTCTCTTTCCCAGGAAACAGGCTATTTTGTTGAATCGGAGAAAGGACGACAGCAGCTTGCGGTAAAGAGAACCGTGGGCGATTGGATTCTTCATTACGGGTATTGCCTTTACCCCTCTGAAATCAACCCGGAGATGCATCCCGAACAAGGTCCTATCTGGGAGTGGGAATTTAAAAACATGGATGCGGTAATGGACCGTCTGGGTGCAAATTACAGGAAAACAGGACCCGGGATTTTGCGAAAAATCCCTCAGGAAGACCTGGATGAGATAAAAAAAATATTTGATGAAACCGGCGGCACCGAACGTTTTGAGAAAATTGAACAATGGTCAAAAGAAAAGGCCGTCCAGATGGGTTTGAAACTGGAAGAGGGTTTAAATAGTGAGTATTTCCGGCATATCTATACTGCCAACAACAACAAGCACACAAAGAAGGATGAAGGTTGAAGGAAAAAAGAAGATATGGAATGATTACCAGAAGGAAATTGCGGATGATTCTTTCTTTTATGTAAGAAGTTGCGTCCGGCAGAATTTTTTTCCCGGCTCTGAGAAAACATTTCTCAGGATTTTCAGAGATGAACTTCACAAGGACATTTATGAAAATGCCGCCCATACGACTTGTTCCGGGATCGGTTATCACAGTGATGTGGTTCCTTTCGAAACGGCCATGACCATGGTAGCCCGTCAGTTTGCCCTCATGACCGAATCCGGATATGAGAACTTCACAACCTCCTGTATTACATCATTCGGACTTTATACAGAGATCCTTGAAACCTGGAATCACTTCCCTGAAGTGGAAGAAAGAATCAGGGGACATCTTTTTAAGGCCACCGGAAGGGTATTCAGCAAACCAAAAAATCTTTCCCATGCCAGCGATGTGACTTTTAAATTCAGGAAAGAAATTGCTGAAAAAGGGCCTTACCGCCTTGTGAACCGGAATACCGGACAGCCTTTAAAAGTCGTTGAACACATTGGTTGTCATTATTCCAAAATGTTTCCCAGCAAAGGTCTCGGAGGCGCCGAGTATCCATATGTCCTTGTGGGAATGATAGAGGAATGGGGAGGTGAAGTGGTGGATTATCCAGAGAGGCGTCATTGCTGCGGTTTCGGATTCAGGCAGTATATTGTGCAGGCAAACCGGGGATATTCACTTGCCTGTTCAAAGAAGAAATTTGATTCAATGGAGCCTTACAAACCTGATTTCATTTTAACCAATTGCCCGGGCTGCCCCATGTTTCTCGACCGCTGGCAATATGCCCTCAGTGAAATGGAAGGAATTACATACGGCGAAAACGGCCAGGGAATTCCAGTCCTGACATATGAAGAACTCGCCGGAATAATCCTTGGCTATGATCCATGGGATCTTGGTTTACAAGTTCATCAAGTTCCTGTTGAGCCTCTTTTAGATAAAATCGGACTCCCTTATGATCCATCAAAGAAATTTCTTGATAAAGAGGGAAAATCCATGGGTAAACCGGATGCACCGGGCTTTCTTAAGTTTTATTGATATGGCGAAAAAAGTTCTTGTAATCGGTGGCGGAATTGCCGGAATGACTGCAACTGCTTCCCTTGCAGAATCAGGTGTTCATGTGGATTTGCTGGAGAAGGATGATCATCTGGGAGGCCATGTACAACGATGGGACAAACTATTCCCATCCCTGAGGCCTGGTAAAGAGGTTACGGATTTCTTTCAGAATAAGATTGATGACAGGGTTCAGGTGCATATGAATGTGAACATCAGGGATATTTCACGCATGGATGATGAATTTATCCTCTCACTGGACAACGGTGAAAAAATCAAAGGAAACGCCATCATCCTTGCTACAGGGTATGAACTGTTCGATGCAGCAAGAAAAGAAGAGTACGGTTATGGCATATATGACAATGTCATTACCTCAGCCGAACTCGAAGACCGTTTTAAAACATCCGGGAAAATCACAACTTCAAACGGAGAGGTTCCTGCCAGGGTTGCATTTATACATTGCGTTGGTTCCAGAGATGAAAAAGTCGGAAACCTGTATTGCTCAAAGGTTTGTTGTGTTACCGGCGTCAAACAGGCGATTGAAATTAAGGAACTCCTCCCTTCCGCTGAAGTTTTCTGTTTTTATATGGACCTCCGCATGTTTGACAGGAATTTTGAAGAATTGTATTTTGAAGCTCAGCAAAAATGGGGCATTAATTTTATCCGTGGACGGCTTTCGGAATGTGCAGAAAATCCTGACCACAGCATTGTTCTTAAGACCGAGGATACCCTGACCGGACGTCCGCTTAAAATGACGGTCGATCTGATGGTCTTGTTGATTGGTTTTATTCCCTCGCCGGAAACCAGAAGGATTTCCGGAATGCTTGGGCTGCAGTCAGGAAATGATGGATTTCTCAAGCCGGAAGATGAGCACATTCAGGATAATATAACTGCCATACCCGGAGTATTTATTTCCGGAGCTGTAAAAGGGCCTGCCTGCATTGTGAATACTGTTGCTGATGCAAGGGCTACCGTTTTGCAGGTAGCCGCATATTTAAAATCAAAATAAGCCTTGAAAAAATTCGGATATAGTCTGCAACCCGACCGGTCTATTGATTTCGACCATAATGATAAAAGGTTCCTCCGGTATCTGAAAACACATGAGCCATCCGTAAATACCTGTATCGGCTGTGGAAGTTGTACTGCTACCTGCAGCGCCGGGAATTTCGTTGATTTTAACATCCGCAGGGTACATACTTTCCTGAGAAGGGGTGAAATGCACCATTTGAAGGAGGAAATACAGAAATGCATGTTTTGTGGAAAATGCCAGTTGGTTTGCCCAAGGGGTGTGAATCTTCGAAACCTGATCTTGATTATGAACCAGGCCATTGAACGTATCGGATGATTAATTTTAATTTTTTCGTCCTGCCCTTTTTTCTGGGCTTACTCTATCTGATTTTTTTTACTGGGAAGAGTTGGTATAAATGGGTGAAAGCCTTGCCCAGTACCGATAAAGTCAGGGCATCAGCAGGTATCCGAAATCCACGGCTTGTATTTTCTGCCTTGAAGGAAATCTTCATGGAAGGATTGATACACCGAAGGATGTGGAAAAAGAATCCCCTGCTTGGATACATGCACATGAGTTTTGCCCTTGGCTGGTTTCTTCTTATTGTAATGGGAAACTTCGAAAGCCGGGTGTATAGCGGAGTCCACCTCAATGCGCCCTACTATCCCATTTTTCTGAAGTTTTTCATCCATGACCGGCTGGTCCTCTTCTTTGAAATCTTTACAGTTCCCGGTTTTTTCCGTTTTTTGATGGACTTTCTCCTTTTATTTATCCTCAGCGGTTTGCTGCTGGCTTTTATCAAACGTGGTCAGTCGAAATGGTTCGGGCTTAAACGAACCACCGAATATGAGCTCACCGACAGGGTCGCACTTACCTGCCTCTGGCTGATTTTCCCTATGCGTTTACTTGCAGAATCCTATACCGCAGGTTTCTATGGAAGCGGAGGAGGATTTTTAACCCAACCCCTGGGGAATTTTCTGATATCTGTTACTCCCCTGCCGGATGATTTTGTGGCCTATACCATGTGGTGGGGATATTCGTTGATTCTCGGAATTTTTTTCGTGATGCTTCCTGCCTCACGGTATATGCATATTCCGACAGAGATCCTGCTCATTTTTTTTCGTCATTTTGGCATCCAGCCCAAGAAATGGAATTCAAGCTTTTCAGAGGTCGAAATCCTGTCATGCTCCCGTTGCGGGGTATGTATTGATGTTTGTCAGTTGAATTCTGCGGCCGGTATTATGGATACCCAGGCTGTATATTTCATCCGTGGAATGCGCGACCAGTACGTAAAGGAAGACATCACACTGAAATGTCTGATCTGCGGGCGATGCCAGGAGGTTTGCCCTGTGGGAATACATACCGATTCTCTCAGACTGATCAAACGGAGAGAGATCGGGACCGGACAAACTTCGGATTTTTCATATCTGTCGCCCATCCACCCACAGATAGCGGAAGTTGTTTACTTCGCCGGATGTATGTCGCATCTCACGCCCACCATTCCCAGGGCAATGGTTGAAATACTCCGGCATGCCGGGATCAATTTCACATTTCTTGATAAAGACGGAAGCATTTGCTGCGGCCGTCCCCTCATGCTGGCTGGCAGGGATAAACAAGCAAACGAACTGATTGAATTTAACAAGGCCCTTTTACGTAATACCCATGCAAAACTGCTGGTCACTTCATGCCCTATCTGCTACCGTATTTTCCGTGAAGAATATAACCTTCCTATCCGGATTCAACATCATACCCAGTTTTTAATGGATCTGGTCAAAACGGGCAAAATTGAGTTGAAAAAACAGTTCACCAGGGTAGCTTACCATGATCCCTGCGATCTGGGCAGGGGCAGCAGGGTTTATACCGCCCCCCGGGAACTCCTTCAAAAAGTCTCAGATCCGGTTTTTGTGGCAGAGGAAAACAGCAATGCCCTATGCTGCGGAGGGAGCCTTGGACTATTTACCATAAGCGGACAACAAAGGGATGCAGTCACAAAGGGAGCACTCGACTGCCTGCTTCAAAAGAAACCCGATGTCCTGGCAACTGCCTGTCCATTATGTAAAAAAACTTTCGCTAAACATTCAGAAGTCCCTGTAATGGACATCGCTGAACTAATCTGTCAATCTTTGGCGGGAGCGGCTAATGCCACTTGAATATTTTCAATCCCACTGAGAAGCATATAATTCCGGTCATGGTCATCACAAGGACCGGCATTGCAACATCCATCATCCCTGCACCTTCAATAAAGACACTCCTGAGACCATCCGCCATCATGGTCAGCGGAAGTTTACGAATAAAAGGAATACTCCATTCAGGAAAATTATGGTAACTGAAGAAAATTCCGGATAATACCATCATCGGCATTACGACCAGGTTGATCAGTCCATTGCCGATCTCCGTATTTGAAGTATGGCATGAAATAAGTATGGAAAGTCCGGCAAAAGCTATATTACCGGCTATAAACAGAGCAAGTAAAGCCATGATGCTTCCCTGAATACTGATTCCGAAAGCCATCCAGCTGAACAGGAATAGCAAGCCACCCTCAGTCAGGTTCATTACAAACCTTACGGTAATCAGCGATACAAGAAAATATGATTTTTTTATTGGAGTGGCAATCATACGCCTCAATAATTTCCGGTTTCTTTTTTCGATGATCCCGTAACTGATTCCCCACATACACGACATCATGATCCCCATTGCAATCAACCCTGGAACCAGAAAGTCGATATAACGCGTGCCTTGCACCATCAGAGGTTTAATCTCCTGGTTTTCTTTTCCAGGTTCATGCGCTTTCATGCCGAAAACACGTGTTAGTTTGAGGTAAGCAAGCTGAGCCTCAGGGTTCACAGGATCAAAATGATAAACAGGTTTGCCTTTATCTTCATCCAATACCAGGTTCAGGTTCCCCCTTTTCAGTAACACCAGGGCCTTGTTCCAGTTCATCTCACGGAAAATGAAAGTTGTATTTCCCAATTTTTCATCCGGTGCAAACAAGGTGAAAGTCCGGTTACCATCCTTATCTCTGGTTGGCTCAGCTTGCATGTGCGGGAGAAAATCACCTGTAAAAGACAAGGTATCCTTCTTCATGGCCTGTTTGTCTTCTTTTCCAATCACAGCAATGCTTACAATCACATCCTTTTTTTTTGTAAAAGCCAGTCCAAGGCCCAGCGACATGAGAATGGGGAAAACGATACCCCAGAATAGAACACCGGGTTCCCTGATCATTTCCCTGAGGTGAGAAAGAAAAAGCTGTGCCAATTGATGGCTATAAATCCGGTTATGCGTCAAGCTGCCTCCCTGTTAATTCAATGAATAATTCGTCCAGGGTTTTTCTTTCCCTATCCCGCCCAAGCAGATCATCAAGGCTGCCTTCTCTGAGAATCACTCCTTGATCCATGATAATAATATATTCACAAAGTTGTGCTGCTTCCTCCATATAGTGAGTGGTGAGTACAAGGGAAGTTTGTGATTGCTCTTTCAGTTTCTGCAGTATCGCCCATATTTCACGCCGGGCGTTGGGATCCAGTCCGGTGGTTGGTTCATCCAGAAGCATGATCCTTGGATTGTTCAGCAAAGCAATGGCCAGGGCCAGTCGCTGTCGTTGTCCCCCGGAAAGATTCACCACATATGCTTTATGCTTTTCTTTCAGCCCTGTAAGTGTCATCACTTCTTCAGCCCTGTCTTTCCCCAGCTGAAAAAAACTAGCAAAAAGAATCAAGGTTTCTGATACCCTCAGTTTATCAATAAACTGTGTTTCCTGCAGCGACAATCCGATCATTCTCCGGAGGTAATTTTCGTTTCCTTTCCATATTTTTCCTAAAATCCGGATATCCCCGCGGTCGGGCTTCTGTATTCCTTCAATCATCTCAACCAGGGTGGTTTTACCAGCCCCGTTAGGCCCCAGGATTCCGACAAACTGCCCCGGTTTTATACTCAGGCTCACCCCCCTGACCGCATGCACGGTTTTAAAAGATTTGAATACATTCTTAACTTCAATTACTGGGAGGTGGTTTGTCATAACGTTTTCTCTATTTTTTTCCATCGTGCTTCAAGGATCCTGTACGGATACCGGGTTATCAACTGATGGGCATTTTTACAAATGGTTCTGTGGATCCGGATCCCCTGTGAAACGCTTACAAAAGCAAATATCGGGACACCGGAAACAGGGTTGCAACATTTGGCAAGCTGGTATTGTATGGAACCGATCCGCGGATCAATCACCACGTAATCCTGACTTCCTTCATGCACAATACGTTCGTTAAAAGGCTCTTCCGGAATCGGAACTGTTTTTTTTACATCCGGTTCAGGTTCAAGCAAAGCTTTTCTGATCTTCGAAGTTTCCAGCTTGCCTTCCCCGAATTTCTGGTATAACTCAAGGTAGCTCCCGCAATTGAAGAACGAACACAGCTTGTTGATAACCGCATCAGTAAATTCCAGATCAAGCTGAACAACCTTGTTTTTAATAATTTCTTTACCGGTCTCTGCCTCCCTGTATTGTTCCATTTTAAGGGCATGCTTGATCCTGGCAAGGGTTCTCGGACTTTTCACAATTTCAAGCCAGCCCTGATGGGGTTTTTGGTTCTTGCTTGTGAGGATCTTCACCATATCTCCGTTTTGCAATATATGCTTCAGGGGAACCATTTTACCATTAACCATTGCTCCGGTACAACCGTATCCTACTTCCGTATGAATTTCAAATGCAAAATCAAGGACCGTATAACCTGCCTTCATCTTGAGCAAATCTCCCTGTGGTGTAAAAATGAAAATTTCATCTGAATAAAGGGCCCTTTTATCCCTGCTTAGGTTTTTATCGGCTTTTGATTTCCCCTGCTTTTCGAGCATTTCCCTGATGCCCGCATAGAGGTTGTTACGGGAATCTGCTTCCTTTCCTGATTTATATTTCCAATGAGCGGCCAGCCCTTTTTCCGCGATCTCATCCATCCGTTGGGTGCGGATCTGGACTTCAACCCACCTGCCATCCGGTCCGATTACCGTTGTGTGAAGTGATTCATACCCCGTCGATTTTCCTATCGTGATCCAATCGCGCAGGCGACGAGGATTCGGAGTGTAAATATCCGTGACATGCGAATATACGCTCCAGCAATCAGATTTTTCATTGTCACGGGTTGTCTGGATAATGATCCTTATTGCAAACAGATCGTACACTTTCTCAAACCCGACTTTTTGCACCAGCATTTTCCTGTTAATGGAAGAAATGGATTTAACCCGTGTTTTAATTTCACAATCAAATCCCGCTTCCTTCAGTCTTATCTCGATGGGGAGGGTGAAACGACTGGTATATAGCGCTCTTTCACGACTTGTCTCCCGCAGTTTTCCTTCGATGACCGAATAGGATTCCGGATCTGTAAAGCGCAATACAATGTCCTCCACCTCTGTTTTGATGTGGTACAAACCGATACGATGGGCAAGTGGAATATACAGCAAAACAGTTTCATCGGTGAGTTGCTTTTGAATGTCTTTATCAAAATCAGACAAATGACGCATTTCAAAATATCGCTGTCCCAGCCGGATCAAAAACACCCTGAAATCATCCGAAAGGGTCAGCAACAGTTTAATAAAATTCTCCACATTGGCAGATGATTTTCTGGTATCGATCTTTTCAATCTTTTGAAGGCCTGAAATAATTTCCCAGACCGCTTTTCCGAAATCCAGAATAATCTGTTCCCGGCTAACTTTCCCGCGGTCAAAAAGGTCCTTTAATATTATTGCAGTGCCTGATTCCCGGTCGAGATCCATTTCACACATGACAAAATCAGCCATTAGCACTGAATTTTCCGATTCCGGAATCAACAGGTTCTGAAGTTTTATATCAAGGGATTTGTGGATATTCATTTGGCAATTGCTTCCAAAATTTCAGACAAAAGTAGCAATTCGGAATCATATTTTTTTTCATTTTCTTTCTTTATTCTTTGCTTAATTTAGTATTATTCTTAAATTAGTAGCCGTATCATGATATTTATATATTTAGCTTGTTCCCATGTTCAAAATTGAAAGTAAAATTGATCCTGAAGCGCCTGAATTTATTCAGAATAAGGAGGCCTACTTAAAAATACTCGGAGCGTACCGGCAACGGATCCGGCAAGTGAGAGACCGCGAAAAGGAACCTTCGGTGATACGTCATAAAGAGAGGGGAAAGCTGTTGGCTGGTGAACGTATCGACCTGCTGCTCGATGCCAATACTCCTTTTCTCGAATTGTCGGCCCTGGCAGCCTGGGAACTATATAACAACGATTTTCCATCGGCCGGGATTATTACAGGAATTGGCCTTATTCATGGGAAAGAGGTGATGATCATTGCCAACGACGCGACTGTAAAAGGTGGGACTTATGTAAAGGAAACCATCAAAAAGCATGTCCGGGCTCAGGAAATCGCCATGGAAAACCGTCTGCCTTGTGTTTATCTGGTAGATTCCGGCGGAGTTTTTCTTCCGGAGCAAGCCAATGTTTTTCCGGATAAATATGATTTCGGACGTTTTTTTTATAACCAGGCACGGCTATCCGCTCAGGACATTCCTCAGATTTCGGTTGTCATGGGTTCCTGTACTGCCGGAGGAGCTTATGTCCCTGCCATGAGCGATGAAACCATTATCGTCCGAAAACAAGGCACCATTTTCATTGGAGGGCCTCCATTGGTCAAAGCTGCTACCGGAGAAGAAGTCACCGCCGAAGAACTTGGAGGAGCAGAAGTGCATACCTCTGTTTCGGGTGTAGCCGATCATCTGGCCGAAAATGACATACATGCCATTCAGATATGCCGGAACATTTTTGAATCGATCCGAAGCCGGGAGCGCCAATCCCTCTCCATTCAGCCCATTGCCGAACCGGTTTATGACCCTGAAGAACTATATGGCATTTTGCCGGTCGACCTGAAAAAACCTGTTGATTCAAGAGAGATCATTGCGCGTTTGGTAGATGGAAGTTTATTTCATGAATTCAAGGAGCGGTATGCCCCCACACTGGTGACCGGCTTTGCGCATATCATGGGATTTCCGGTTGGGATCCTGGCCAATAACGGCGTCCTTTTCGGGGAGACTGCTTTGAAGGGCGCTCATTTTATACAATTATGCAGCAGCCGTAATATCCCCATCCTTTTTCTTCAGAATATCACAGGTTTTATTGTCGGACGGCAGTACGAAAGGGCTGGAATAGCGAGGGACGGAGCAAAATTTGTGCATGCGGTTGCCAATGCCAATGTGCCCAAATTCACTATTGTTTTCGGCGGTTCCTTTGGGGCCGGTAACTATGCCATGGCAGGTCGGGCTTATGAACCACGTTTCCTGTTTATGTACCCAAATTCGAAAATTTCAGTGATGGGAGGCGAACAAGCAGCCGGTGTACTGATTACCGTCAAAGAAGATCAGCTTAAAGCTGCAGGAAAAGCACTTTCGGAAGCGGAAAGAGAAAAGTTACGACAGCATATCCTGCTGAAATATGAAACCGAAGGTTCTGCTTATTATAGTACCTCAAGGCTTTGGGACGATGGCATCATTGATCCTGTTGATACAAGAAAAATACTCGGGATGGCCATCGCCATCTCCCAGAATAAATTGTATGAAAAAACTCAGTTCGGAATCTTTAGAATGTAAGCGATGAAAAACTATACGACCATTGAAACCATTGTCAACGACAGGGTATGTACCATCTGGCTGAACCGCCCCGATAAACACAATTCTTTCAATGAAACCATGCTCCTCGAACTCATCGATTGCTTTGAGCATTATGATACGGATGAGATTCTCTGTATTGTGATCAGGGGAAGGGGGAAATCATTTTGTTCCGGGGTCGATCTCCACTGGATGAAAGAGGTTTCCGCAAACACTTACGACCAGAACTATCAGGAAAGCCTGCTGCTTTCGGAATGTTTTTACTCCATTTACACCTGTAGTAAACCCACCATCGCCCTGGTCCACGGGGTTGCGCTGGGCGGGGCAAATGGATTGCTTTCCGCCTGCGATCTTGTATATTGCGCCGATGACACTGTTTTTTCCCTGAGCGAGGTAAAAATAGGGATTATCCCTGCCTGTATCTCCCCATACGTGATCAAGCGGATTGGAGAATTCGGTGCAAGGGAACTCATGCTTACAGGTCAGCGGTTCAATGGGAAAGAAGCCAGGGCATACAAACTGGTTAATAAATCAGTTCCCGTTAGCGAACTGGATGAACCTTTGAATGAAACTTTGTCATTGCTCCGTACCAGCGGTCCCAAAGCCATGAGCCAGGCAAAAAACCTCATCTTTGAAGTTTGCAATGTCCTGTCGCTGGATGAAGCCTATGATTATTCTGCAAAAATGATCGCGGAGATAAGAGCCAGCGAAGAAGGACAGGAAGGCATGAACGCTTTTCTGGAAAAGCGAAAACCTAATTGGGTGAAATAATGCATATGATAAAGAATATCCATAAAATTCTCATTGCAAATCGCGGAGAAATCGCTCTCAGGATAATTAAAACTGCTAAAAAGCTGGGAATTAGAACCGTGGCTGTATATTCTGAAATCGATCAGGATTCCCTTCATGTGAAACAGGCGGATGAGTCATACTGTATCGGAAAAGTTGAACTCAGTGATACTTATCTGAACATATCGAAGGTAATTGATATTGCATTGGAAGCAAAATGTGATGCCGTTCATCCCGGTTATGGATTTTTAGCTGAAAATCCGCTTTTTGTGGAAGCCTGCGTTGATGCCGGGATCATTTTTATTGGTCCCAGCGCAAACGTTATGCGGATCATGGGCAATAAAATTGAAGCGAGGGATTTTGTTAAAAAAATAAAGGTCCCGATCACCGAAGGGATCAGCGGTCCTAAAGAAATCCTGATAAAGACAGCCCACACCATTGGATTTCCGGTCCTTTTGAAGGCCGCGGCCGGCGGAGGAGGAAAAGGGATGCGTATTGTTACAAGTGATCTGGATCTTGAAGAAGCCATTGAATCAACAGCCCGGCAGGCTAAAGCATATTTCGGGGATGAAACCGTTTACATAGAAAAATTCATCCCTGATCCCCGGCATATTGAAGTTCAGATTCTGGGAGACCATCATGGGAACCTGATTCATCTTTTTGAGAGGGAATGTTCCATACAACGCCGCTATCAGAAAATCATTGAGGAGTCCCCCTCTCCTACCCTCACCCCTGAAGTAAGGCTGAGCATCTGCCAGGCCGCTCAGAAGATCGGTAAGGCCATCGGATACAGCAATGCAGGAACCATAGAATTTCTGGTGGATCAGGAGCTGAATTTCTATTTCCTGGAAATGAATACCCGTATCCAGGTTGAACATCCGGTTACAGAAATGGTTACGGGAATTGATATTGTGGAAGAACAGATTTTTATTGCTTCAGGAAATGAACTCAGGCTGAAACAGGAAAACATTGGTCAGAAGGGTCATTCCATTGAATGCAGGATTTACGCTGAAGATCCTTCAAATCATTTTCAGCCTTCGCCCGGACTCATGACGCTTTATAAAGAGCCTGAAATGATAGGAATCCGTATCGATACCGGCATCTCTGAAATTTCGGAAATTAAAAGTTCCTTCGACCCCATGATCAGCAAACTGATCGTTTGGGATAATGACCGGGAACAGGCAACCAGAAAAATGGAAGAAGCTTTGTCGGGATACTTCATCCATGGTATCAAGACCAACATCTCCTATCTTTTAAGCTTGCTGAAACATCCGGCGTTCAAATCAAATTCTATTTCCACCAGCTTTTGTGATCAGCATACCCCTGATCTGATTTCCACCATTCAAAAAGAAAAAGAGGAAATTCCCAGTCACCTTCCGGTTATCGCCTACCTGATCTGGACACTCTCCGGCAACCTGAAAGCAAGCCAGCAGCCCTCCGCTGAAAAGAACGTTTGGGAGCGCATCGGATTTTGGAGAAACCGGATGAACCTCAAGCTTCAGTTCGAAAAAAGCGAATTGCAGGTAGTCATTCCTTCTTACTCGAAAAATCAATATGTTCTTGAATTTCAGGATAATAAATTTATAGCCATCTCACGGCTGAACTCCAATTATAAAGTTGATTTCACCATCGGGGGGCAGCATTATGCTGCCTGGCTGTCAGAAGATAAATCTGCGAATGCTTTCATCAGTATCTCAGGGCATACATTTGATATCAAGAGAACGGATATCCTTCCTGAAACATTTTCAGCAGGTGATTTTGAACATCAGGGTGGAGACCACCGGCATATCAATTCACCCATGCCGGGAAAAGTAATAAAAATCAATGTAGGGGAAGGACAACCCGTTAAAAAGGGGCAATTGCTGATGATCATTGAAGCAATGAAAATGGAAAACCAGATTCTTTCCCCTGCTGATGCCAGGATCAGCAAGATAAATGTTGCCCTGGGCGAAAGAGTGGAAGTCAGCATTCCATTAATCATCCTGGAGGATATTGCATAAACCCGGAAAAAGTTCTAAAAAAGCAATGAAATGAAAAAAGTATTGAACAATGCCATGGAGGCCATACAGGGAATCTCTGATTATTCCACCATCATGTTCGGAGGTTTCGGACTATGCGGGATTCCTGAGAATTGTATCAAAGCGCTGGCTGAAACCGATATCAAATACCTGACCTGCATATCCAACAACGCGGGAGTGGATGATTTCGGGCTTGGCGTGCTCCTGCGAAAACATCAAATGACAAAGATGATCGCCTCCTATGTGGGAGAGAATAAAGAATTTGAAAGACAACTCTTAAGCGGAGAACTGGAAGTGGAACTGATCCCGCAGGGCACCCTCGCTGAACGGATTCGGGCCGGGGGAGCGGGAATTCCCGCATTTTATGTACCCGCAGGTTATGGCACAGAAGTTCAGCAGGGTAAAGAAATCAGAGAATTCAATGGAAAAATGTACCTGATGGAATCGGGAATGATTGCTGATTTTGCTATCGTAAAAGCCCGCACGGGTGACACCCATGGAAACCTCATTTTCAATAAGACTGCCAACAATTTCAATGCTGCAATGGCCACCGCCGGAAAAATCACCATTGCGGAAGTGGAAGAACTAGTTCCTTTCGGAACTTTGGACCCCAATCACATTCATGTTCCCGGAATATATGTTCACAGAATTTTTCAGGGAAAGGATTATGAAAAACGAATTGAGTTTGAGACCACCAAAGCTTAATTTTTCAAAAAACAATTATTATGGCATTAGATAAACACGGTATCGCAAAGAGAATAGCTCAGGAGCTGAAAGACGGGTATTACGTGAACCTTGGAATCGGGATTCCAACCCTTACCGCCAATTACATCCCGGAAGGCATGGAAGTCACCCTGCAATCAGAAAACGGATTGCTTGGCATTGGCCCATTTCCGGCGACCGGCGAAGTTGATCCTGATCTGATTAACGCTGGCAAACAAACCATCACAGCCATGCCCGGAGCGGCTTTCTTTGATTCAACATCCAGTTTTGGGATGATACGGGGCGGACATATCGACCTCACAGTGTTGGGCGCTTTTGAAGTTTCGGAAAGCGGCGATATAGCCAGCTGGAAAATTCCCGGCAAACTTGTAAAAGGCATGGGAGGAGCAATGGATCTTGTTGCTGCCGCTAAAAATATAATTGTGGCTACCACGCATACTGACAAAGACGGGAAATCAAAACTGCTGAAAAAATGCACCCTTCCGCTTACAGGAGTTCAATGCGTTAAGCGCATCATTACCGACCTTGCAGTTGTGGATGTAACGCCCCGGGGATTTTTATTAATAGAACGTGCACCCGGCGTTAGTGTGGAGGAAATAAAAAAAGCAACTGAAGGAAACCTGATGGTCGAAGGAGAAATTCCTGAAATGAATTTTTAAAATCTAAATATATAGCTATGAATTATCCGAAAAAAGTAACCATAGGAGATATCACGGTAAGAGACGGGTTTCAGCATGAGGAGAACTTCATCCCGACTGATGCCAAGATCTGGGTTGCTGAACAATTAATCCTTGCGGGAATTAAACATATTGAAGTGACGAACCTTGGAAACCCACAAGGCATGCCTCAGTTCAAGGACGCTGATGAAGTTTTAAAAAGGATTAGAAGCAGTAAAACCATTGCCGGCCTGATCGATACAGTATCTGTAACAGCCATTACCATCCGTGAGAAAGCCATTGAAAGGGCTATTCAAACCCGGAAAGACGGCTATGGGCCAAACCGCATTTTATTAATGGTTTCAACCAGCGAGTCGCATCACCGGAAAAATTCAGGTCTGAGCCTGGACGATTACTGGAAAATGGCTGAAAAGTACATCCCCATTGCACGAGATGCAGGACTGAAAGTCAACGGAACAGTCAGCACCATCTGGGGATGCCCCATCGAAGGCCCCACCGACATGAAGAAGGCCATTGAATTTTCTAAACGCTGGCTGGATATCGGAGCCAATGACGTGGAACATGCCGACCATGACGGTTCCGCCTCCCCTGACCGTGTTTACCAATACTATTCCATGTTGCTGGATTCCGGCGTGAAGGTCGAAAAACAGATTGTTCACTTTCATACCACCCGTGGATGGGGATTGGCCAATGTTCTGGCAGCTTTGCAGGCCGGAATGGTGAATTATGAATCAAGCCTGGGAGGAATCGGCGGACAACCGGCAAATTTTGTTAGCGGAGTACCGGTAGCCGGAACCGGAGATTATTATTATAAGGATCCGAACATTACCGGACTTGTTTCAACGGAGGATATGGTCGTCATGATGGATGAAATGGGCATAGATACCGGACTGGATATTGATAAAATTCTGGAAACCGGACGCATGATTGAGAGAATTGTGGGCCGCCGACTTCGGTCTGAAGCCATCCGGAACGGCCGCATCCCGAAATCATTGACCGGAAGATAAATTCCAACGCATGAAAATCATCGAATCTCCCAGGGAAGGAATGCAGGGTTTATCTTATAAAATCTCCATAGAGAATAAGGTACAGTACCTCAATACTTTGCTGAATGCCGGATTCGACACGGTGGAAATCGGCAGCATGGCATCCCCGAAACTGATTCCACAGATGGCTGACACCCTGGAAGTGATCCGGAAACTCGATCTTACTGAGACCCGATCAAACCGTATGGTTCTGGCTGTAGATAAAAAAGGCGCCGATACCTTGTCGATGATTGAGGAAGTCACTCATATTTCCTATCCTTTCTCATTTTCTCCCGAGTTTCTGAGAATCAATCTGAAATCCACGATAGGCCAATCAATTCAAACTGCCGGAGAAATTCTGAATACCTGCATCAGGTTAAAAAAAGCGATGGTTCTTTATTTTTCCATGGCTTTTGGAAACCCATACGGAGACCCTTGGAGCCAGGATCTCCTTGAAGAATGGATCGGTATTTTCAGTGAGATGGGTATTGAAACCATAGTTTTGTCAAATGTTTACACTGAGATCAGTGAAGCAATGATTTCCGAAACCTTTTCCAGTATCATTCCCTGTTTCCAGGATATTGAATTTGGTTTGCACCTTCATACTTCCAGCCCGAAGTGGAATGAACTGATCCAGGCAGCCTGGTCAAGCGGATGCAGGAGATTTGACACCGTAATTCACGGACTTGGCGGATGCCCGATGACAGGTCGGGAATTACTGGGAAACCTGAAAACAGAGAACCTGCTGACATTCTGCGCAGATCAATCCATATCTACCGGTATCGATCAGGCAATGTTTGATAAAGCCTGTCTCCAGGCTTCAAATCTTTTTTATCATTAATAATTTAAAACGATTCCTATGTTATTGACAGAAGAACATCACATGATACGCAAGACCGTGCACGATTTTGCAGAGCGCGAAATCCGCCCCATTGCACGCGAACTGGACGAAAAAGAACAGTTTTCCGAGGAACTCACAAAAAAAATGGGCGACATAGGCCTCTTCGGATTGAGGTTGCCCCAGGAATACGGTGGCATGGATATGGATACCCTGGCCTATGTGATAGCCATTGAGGAACTTGCCCGCGTGGATAGTTCACAGGCTGCGACCTTGGCGGCACATATTTCCCTTGGTGTAGGCCCTATCCTTCATTACGGGACAGAAGCGCAGAAGAAAAAATACCTCCAGAAACTTTCCACCGGGGAAGCGCTCTGGGCTTTCGGACTGACCGAGCCCGATGCCGGATCCGATTCAAGGAATACTTCCACTTCAGCAAGGCTTGAAGAAGGACATTGGATTATTAATGGTTCTAAAATTTTTATTACAAACGGAGCTTCCGGCATCAATGTGGGCGCGACTGTTCAGGTAGTAAGCGGCACCAACAACGGGCAGAAAGAATTTTCCACCATCCTGGTAGATGCAAATACACCCGGTTTTAAAAGAGTTCCCATGCACGGGAAAATGATGTGGAGGGCTTCGGACACTTCTCAGCTCTTCTTCGACGAATGCCGGGTTCCGGAATCAAACCTGCTTGGCCAAAGGGGAGAAGGCTCACGCATTATGCTGAGTACCCTCGATAGCGGCCGCCTTGCAATTGCCGCAATGGGTCTGGGTTTGGCACAAGGAGCTTTCGAAATGGCCCTGAGCTACGCCAAACAGCGGAAACAGTTCGGAAAACCAATCGCCCATTTTCAAATCAATGCTTTCAAACTGGCTGATATGGCCACCAAGATCGAATTGGCCAGAAACCTGCTTTACAAAGGAGCCTGGTTGAAATCAAACAACCAGCCGTTTGCAAAAGAAGCTGCCATGGCGAAATTGTATTGTTCTGAAATAGCCAGGGAAGTCGCCGATGAAGCTGTTCAGCTACACGGAGGTTACGGATTGATGAAAGACTATGACATTGAAAGATTCTATCGTGATCAGCGCCTGCTGCAGATCGGTGAAGGCACTTCTGAAATCCAGCGGCTGGTTATTTCCAGGTACATTGGCTGTTACGATTAAAACCTTATTTTTGTAAGGCTATGAAAAATGTATTTATAATCATTGCCGGATTAATTTTTCTGACGATCTCCTGTAAAAAGGAAAACAAGCCCTCCCACGGCGATGCCTCTTCAATTACCATGGGTGATTATACAAATATGCTTGTAAAGCAATATGATACGATGATCGTTCGTGATCTGTTCTTTAAATCCTTTACCATTGATTTGAACGACGACCACATCGATGACATCCGTCTCGCCAGTTTTAATCTGAACGGTCCGATGATGGGGTGCTATCCTGATAACGGAACTTCTATTACCTGTTTGAATCAAAACACTTCCCTGGCTTCAACACTAATAACCGATACTGTGTTTTTCAATTTTGACACAACTTATTCAAGCAATGGTTCCACGCTTATTATTTTCATAGGTTCCAGACAATCCTGTTTCAGGATAAAACCAGGTGACACGATAATTTCTGTAAAAGACCAGAATAAGATCGAACCCTTGCATTTAAACAATAAAATTTCCAGGACCGATCACTTCGCTTCTGATTCAATCACCATCACCCACGGATCAACCGGTTGCATGCCTTTCCCGGTGTACCAGACTCCTGATACAATAATCTATTACAGTACGACTGATTTGAATCATTGCTTCACCCTGCCCGATGAAAATGTATTCTATATTGGAATAAAATGCCAGGAAAAACTCGGATGGATCAAATTGTTAATATTCGATGAATATAAAATAATGTTACTCGAAAGTGCAGTTCAGAAGGGAATAGAATAAAGTCAAACTTTAGTTTTTATAGGTTTTCAGCTGTTCCTCCAGCACCCTGATCCGGGCTTCAGCATCCGCTTTTTTCTTTCGCTCTGAATCAACCACTTTGACCGGCGCATTTTGTACAAAGCTGGAATTACCAAGTTTTTTCAAAACCGTTCCCAGGAAACCCCGGGTATAGATTAATTCCTCCTCTAGCTTCTTGATCTCGGTTTCGGTATCAATGTTACTGCTTAACGGAATGAAAAACTCAGTGGCCCCGACTACAAAACCTGATGAACCCGGGATTTTTTCCTCTACATATTTTAATTCGGAAATATTGCAAAGTTTCATAACCACCCCATCAAAACAAGGGTCAGGGCTTTCGTTATTGTTCTTTTTGATCCACAATTGAATGGTGTCTTTCAGGGAAATATTTTTTTCTTTCCGGATATTCCTGATTGCCATGATAACTTCTTCCGCCAGGGTAAACTGCCTGATAAGTTTTTCATCGAATGGAGCAGGGACTGGCATCTCAGCGTTCATAATGCTTTGACCCTCCTGGCGTTCATCCAGGATCTGCCATATTTCTTCCGTGATAAAAGGCATGAAAGGATGCAATATCCTGATAAGGTTTTCAAAAAGGCGGATACTTGCCGCATAGGTGGTTTTGTCAATCGGCTGCTGGTAAGCAGGTTTGATCATTTCAAGGTACCAGGAACAGAAATCATCCCAAACCAGTTTATAAATAGTCATCAGGGCTTCGGAAAGCCGGTAAGCAGTATAAAGCTCATCGATATTCTGAAGAGAGGCATTGAATACCGACTCAAACCATGCTACGGAAACCCTGTTAACATCCGATTGCGGAAGGGTTTCATCCACCTGCCATCCTTTGACAAGGCGAAGGGCATTCCAGATTTTATTTGAGAAATTCCTTCCCTGTTCAATCAGCCCTTCGTCATACAGAAGGTCATTTCCTGCGGGTGAACAAAGTAACATCCCTGTCCTGACCGCATCAGCTCCGTAACGTTCCATCAACTCCACCGGGTCGGGAGAATTGCCGAGCGATTTCGACATTTTCCTTCCGAGTTTATCCCTGACCATCCCCGTAAAATAAACGTTATGAAAAGGAATATCCTTACGATATTCCCAGGAAGCCATGACCATGCGCGCCACCCAGAAGAAAATAATATCGGAAGCGGTAATCAGCACGCTGGTCGGAAAATAATAACTGATATCGGGATTACCGGGTTTTCTGATGCCATCAAATACCGAAATGGGCCAGAGCCAGGAAGAAAACCAGGTATCCAGTACATCTTCATCCTGACGGAGATCATCCATTTTTAATTGAGTATCCCCGTTCCTGTCTAATTTGTTCGCAAGTTCCAGCGCTTCTTCCCTGGTTTTTGCAACCACATATTCCCCATCCGGAAGATACCAGGCCGGGATCTGTTGTCCCCACCAAAGCTGACGGGAAATACACCAGTCGGTCACATTTTCCATCCAATGCCGGTACATATTCTTATACTTGGCCGGATGAAATCGGATGGTGTCATTTTCAACCAGATCGAGCGCCGGTTTCGACATTTCTTTCATCCGCATGAACCATTGAACTGAAATACGGGGTTCAATTACTTCGTCGGTACGCTCCGAATAACCGACTTTATTGATGTATTCGTCGACCCTTACAAGATGGCCATGATCTTTGAGCGCTTCGATTATCTTTTTTCTCACCTTAAAACGGTCTTCTCCGATGAAAAGCTGCGCTTTTTCACTCATCGTTCCATCCGCGTTGAAAGTATCGATCACCTCCAGTTTGTGTTTCAAACCCAGGTTGTAATCATTGATGTCGTGGGCAGGCGTTACTTTCAAAGCCCCTGTGCCAAATTCGCGGTCGACATATTCATCAAAAATAACGGGAACAGACCGGTTTACCAGAGGTACCAGAATGCGCTTGCCACGCAGATGCTGATACCGGTTATCTTCCGGATGCATACAAATGGCAGTATCGCCCAGAATGGTTTCAGGACGTGTAGTGGCAACGGTTACCCATTCATTCTCGCTGTCTTCAACCCTGTATCTTACAAAATACAGTTTTGAATTCACTTCCTTATAGATCACTTCTTCATCCGAAACCGCGGTCAAGGCTTTTGGATCCCAGTTTACCATTCGAATTCCACGATAAATGAGTCCTTTTTTATGCAGATCAATAAAAACATCGATCACCGAATCATAAAGTGCTTCGTCCATGGTAAACCGGGTACGGTCCCAGTCGCAGGAAGCCCCGAGTTTACGCAGCTGCTCGAGAATAATGCCTCCGTGTTTTTCTTTCCATTCCCAGGCATACTGTAGAAATGCTTCCCGGCTGAGACTGTTCTTTTCAATGCCTTTTTCCCTGAGCTTCGCAACCACTTTAGCCTCGGTGGCAATGGAAGCATGGTCGGTTCCTGGAACCCAGCATGCATTTTTGCCCAGCATCCTGGCTCTCCTCACCAATACGTCCTGGATGGTGTTATTCAGCATATGTCCCATGTGGAGCACCCCTGTAACATTGGGAGGTGGAATCACTATGCAGAAAGGTTCCCTTGCGTCGGGCACCGAATGAAAAAATCCGTGGTTCAGCCAATAAGCATACCATTTATCTTCGACATGCGTGGGATCATATTTGGAAGCAATCTCCATGTTTTCAGCAGTTTTTAAAGAGAAGCAAAATTAGAAAAAAAATCGGAGGAAGCAGTTACGTACCGGAGGATTACATATTCCCTTCAAATGGCTGCATTTACAAATTCTGATTTTCATTCACGTATTTTTAACTTAATTTTGGGGCTGATAACATTAAAATGATAATTATGAATACTCCAAAAATCATCCTGTCCGGTCTTTTTCTTATCCTTGCTTTTTCATTTTTAGCTTGTAACAAGAAGAATATTGAGGATCAAAAACCCTCTCCCTCCATGGATGATCTGAAAATTCCGGCAAGTTTCTCATGGCAAACGACCAGGGATATTAACCTGAATGTTACCCTGCCTTCGACCATTGATTTTACGAATTTCAGAAGCCGGATCAACGTTCTGACCGCGCCTGAAAACGAAGGAGGCGTGATCCTGAATTCTGGAGCTGCCGATCCTCAGGGAATCTATAATTCTGCATTAAAAATCCCTGCAAATCTGGGAAGAATCTATATTTCTTCAGATGTAGGAGGTATATATTTCAATATGGGGCAGACCAAATCGACCCTCGGTGTGATGGACGGGATCATTAATTTTGGTGATGGCTACGACACCATCCCGCCTCAAATGGCGCTTGGAAGTAAAATGGCCAATGCCAATCAAACGCGAATTCCCTCCAACGGAATGCCGGTAACAGAAGGTCTTTTAAGCACGAACCTTGTTCAAAACGGAACGTTTGATGTCAACAGCTTTGGTTCTTTCGCCAGCTGGAGTTCGCCGATGAACATAGACGGAAAATGGTATTATACGAGTGAACTGAATCAGGCAGTCAGCCAGTATAATGACAATGGAAACATGGTTTTAAAAGTCAGCACCCCCACGGCGACACAATACCGTTCGGGTGGAGTGGCACAGCTTGTTCCTGCGCATCCCGGCGATCTGATCACTTTCTCGGCTGATATGAAAACCCTGGGAGCAAACTCAAGTAACAATGCCTGGCTATATCTGATTCCGCGTTCAGCAAACGGAACTTCCCTGGAATATTACAGTTATAATATTTCCCCGGTTACAAGCCTTACCAGCTGGTCGCGGTATACTGTAGCTGCCACCATGCCGGCAGGAACGGCATCTGTTCAGGTCCTGCTATGGCACTGGGTTTTTGCAGGTTCATTTTTCTGGGATAACGTGGTGGTGACCGGACCTAACCCCGATGCAGACGGAGATGGAGTGGATGACACTTCTGATCAATATCCGAACGATCCAACCCGTGCATTTGACATTTATTATCCCAGCCAGAACGGTTATAGCTCCATCGCATTTGAAGATAACTGGCCCGGAAAAGGTGATTATGACTGTAATGACCTCGTGGTCGATTACCGCTACAAACAGGTCACCAATGCCAGCAATGCCCTGGTTGAATTGTTCGGAACCTATATTTTCAGGGCTGCCGGCGCCAGTTTCACGAATGGATTCGGATTTCAGATGGGTCTTGACCCCGGTAAAATCAGCAATGTCACCGGTACTTCGAAAACCGAAAACTATATCAATCTCCTCGGAAATAATTCCGAGTCAGGTCAGTTAAAAGGGACCATTATTATTACCGATAATGTATTCACTCAATTACCTTTCCCTGGCGGAGGAACAGGCGTAAACACAACACCGGGACAAAATTACGTAACCCCGGCCACCATGAACATTAAGGTTTCACTTACCCAGGCTGTTCCATTGTCACAGGCCGGAACACCTCCGTACAATCCATTTTTAATCGTGAATAAAATCAGGGGAAGGGAAATTCATCTACCGAATTATGCACCAACCAGCCTCGCAAATCAAGCTTATTTCGGAACTGAAAACGACAATTCCGATCCCGGCCTTAACCGTTACTATAAAACGGTCAACAATTTACCCTGGGCACTCGATTTTACAAGTACATTTGATTACCCCATAGAAAGGGTTCCAATTATTGAAGCCTACCTGCATTTTGCCGCCTGGGCAGAAAGCGGAGGCACACTTTATCCTTCGTGGTACACCAGTGCAAGCGGTAACAGAAATAACGCCTATATCTTTCAGCCTCCGGCAAAATAAATAAAGAAACAGGATCAGAAAAGTTTGGTTCGTTTCATAAGGTAAGGCAGGAGAACCTGTTTAAAACCTGCATGGATATCGGTTTCAATAAAATCAATATGATACTGCCCGCAGCGTAACATCAGGTCTTTTTTAAACCGTTGGATGGCTTCAATGTAAGTGGCCCTGATTTTTGAAGGGTGGACCTTCAGTTGCTGGCCGCTTTCAAGATCGATAAATCTGTAAGGGCGGTTTTCAAAATCAAATTCAATTTCCTTTCCTTTATCAACCACATGAAATAATATCACTTCATGCTTATTGTGTTTTAAATGTTGAAGCGCCGAAAACAAGGTTTCAGTATGGGCGTTGTTTTCAAACATGTCACTGAAAATAACAACCAGGGAACGCTGATGGATACGTTCAGCCAGCAGGTGGATGGCATTCGCAGCAGCTGTCTGCTTTCGCATTTCCAGCGAAACGGGCGTAAGAAGCTTTTCAAGTTCCTGGTATAAATACCGGTGATGAACCAGGCTGGACTTTGTCTGGGTATGCAGATCAATAAAATCTGAAAAAACACTGATACCCGCTGCGTCACGCTGCTTACGGAATAAATAGACCAAAGCGGCTGCCATGTATATCGAAAAGGTGATTTTATTGGGATGGTCTATATCGGGCTTATCAAGCACCGGATAGTGCATGGAGGAAGAGTTGTCGATCAGGATCTGGCAACGCAGATTGGTTTCTTCCTCATACCGTTTGACGTACAACCTGTCACTTCGGCCAAATAATTTCCAATCAATATTGCGGATGGACTCACCCGTATTATACAGACGGTGTTCTGCGAATTCAACTGAAAATCCATGAAAGGGACTTTTGTGCAAACCCGTAATAAACCCTTCCACAACTTGTCTTGCAAGAAATTCCAGAGAAGTGAATTGTTCAAATCTCCCCGGATCAATGGTTGGGCTCATATTTCTCTCCTCCGCTCCTACCCGTCGCTGACGCTAAATGTGTTTTTCGATCAACGCTTTAAAGCTTGCCTTTGGCACTGCGCCAACTTGCTTATCCACCACTTCTCCATTTTTAATCAGCAGAACCGTAGGGATGTTCCTTACTTTAAATTGCCCTGTGGTCACGGGATTTTCATCCACATTTAATTCGCCTGCCACAATCCTGCCATCAAATTCAGTCGCCAGTTCATGGATGATGGGAGAAACCATACGGCAAGGGCCACACCATTCGGCCGACAGATCGACAACTGCCAGCTTTTTGGATTTCATTACTTTTTCTTCAAAATTTGCATCGGTAAAAATTTCGAACATGGGAATATCTTTTTTAGGTTAAACTTCTGTTTTATATCACGAATTTACTAAGTTTTTTTTAATCGGCTAAAATTCTCATCTGAATCTCCGGGATAAGCTGAAAAGCAATAACCAGTTCCTTGATATTGATCCGGAATTTTCTGGAAGGAAGATCAATGAGCAGGTTTTCCTCTTCATCACTCACCCGTATTCTAAGGTAGCCTTTGCCCTTGTGTTTTTTTGCCAATTGTTGCAGAGAGGCTATAGAATCCGGTAAAAGGTCGTTCAGCCGTATTGTAATCATAAGGCCTTTCGCATTTTTTTCAACAACCTCCGGTAAAAGCTGGATATTCTGAACACGGATAACCAGTTGATCGGGATTGTCGAATCTGGATTCGATCCGGGCTTTGATGAAAACATACTGCCCCTCGTCAAGGAAATGCTTCCATTTAAGGTATTCTTCCGAAAAAATTGTCAGGGTGATAAAATTATAATAATCTTCAACAACAAACGAGCCGTAAGGCTTTCCTGTTTTTCCGATTTTATGATTGGTTTCTATGACAATACCGGCAAAACTCAGCTCCTTTCCTCTCAGGTAGCGAAGGTCAGCCTTCAGGTCATCAATGGTAACATTACAGAACTGTTCCATTTCAAGCTTGTAATCATCCAAGGGATGTCCGCTCATATAGAAACCCGTGATTTCCTTTTCGTGCTTCAGTTGTTCCAGTTTTGACCAGGGCCGGCATTCTGGAAGATTCAATTCAACGAGCTGAACTTCCTCCGCTTCTCCAAACAGAGATTGCTGCATAGAATCCTTTCGCGCATGATATTCGGCGGAATGGCGCACAATTTTTTCAAGGAATAAAGGATCATCCGTGTTTTCCTGATAAAAATACTGGGCCCGGTGCGTATCCTCAAAACAATCGAAGGCGCCGGCTTTAGCCAGAGATTCCAAACAACGTTTATTAAGGGTATGGGAGTTAACCCTCCGGGTCAAATCGAAAATACTCGTAAAAGGGCCATCTTTCCTTCTTTCTTCAATCAGGCTTTGAACAGCTGCTTCTCCAACATTTTTTATTCCAGCCATGCCAAAACGGATTTCACCCCGTTTGTTTACCACGAAAGTGGATACACTTTCATTTACATCCGGTCCAAGCACCTTGATCTGCATTCGTTTACATTCATCCAGAAAAAGGGTGATCTCTTTAAGGTCATTGAGGTTGCGGCTCAGTACTGCGGCCATAAATTCGGCGGGATAGTGGGCTTTAAGGTACGCCTGGCGATATGCCACATAAGCGTAGCAGGTCGAATGAGATTTGTTGAAAGCATAATTTGCAAAGGCTTCCCAGTCCTTCCATATTTTTGTCACGATGGTCAGATCATGCCCGTTTCGTTTGCATCCTTCAAAATACATTGGTTTCAGCTCATTCATCAGGTATTCAATCTTTTTTCCCATGGCTTTCCGCAGGGAATCCGCCTGACCTTTTGTAAATCCTGCCAGCTGCTGGGAAAGCAACATGACCTGCTCCTGATAAACCGTAATTCCGTACGTATCTTCCAGATACTTTGCCATTTCAGGGATGTCATATTCAATTTTCTCCCTGCCATGCTTCCGGTTGATAAAGCTGGGGATGTATTCCATTGGACCAGGTCTGTACAGCGCATTCATAGCGATCAGATCCTCTATCTTGTTGGGCTTAAGTTCCCTCAGATATTTCTTCATCCCATCCGATTCAAACTGGAAGATCCCGGTTGTTTTTCCCTGACTGAATAAGGAATAAGTTGGTTCATCGTCAAACGGCACACTTTCAATATCCAGCTTGATATCCCTTGATATTTTAATGATTTTCAGGGCATCATTAATAATAGCGAGGGTTTTAAGCCCTAGAAAGTCCATTTTCAGCATTCCTACTTTTTCAATATAGGCCCCATCGAATTGCGTAAGCTGCAATTTTGATTCTTTTGAAAACGTGACCGGAATATGTTCCATCAGCTCATCACGGCCGATGATAATCCCACAGGCATGGATCCCGGTCTGGCGTATCGAACCCTCAAGACTTTCAGCGTACTTAAGGGTTTCAGAAATCAGTTTATTGGAAGAAGACCGGGCTGCTTTCAGTTCCGGGACTTCTTCATATGCCTGCTTCAGTGTAATTCCGGGGCGGGAAGGAATCAGTTTGGTAAGTCGGCTTACCTCGTCCAAAGGCATTTGATGAACCCTGGCAACATCTCTGATCGCTCCTTTTGCAGCCATGGTGCCAAAAGTTATCACCTGGGCTACTTTTTCAATTCCATATTTATCAACTACATAGTTTAAAACACGCTCCCTGCCATCCTCATCAAAATCAATATCGATATCGGGCATGGAAACGCGGTCAGGGTTCAGGAAGCGTTCGAAAAGCAAATCGTATTTCAAAGGATCAACATCGGTGATCCGCGTGCAATAAGCCACTACGGATCCGGCAGCAGAACCACGACCGGGACCCACAATCACCCCCATTTCGCGGGCTGCATTCAGGAAATCCTGTACAATAAGAAAATAATCCGGATATCCCATTTTTTTTATTGTAGCCAGTTCGAAATCAATACGTTCAGCAATTTCATCTGTAATGGCTGTATATCTTCTTCTGGCTCCCACCTCCGTTATATTTTTCAGATATTCATTGGGATCAGTAAACCCATCCGGTAGCGGAAAATTGGGCATAATAGGCGCATGGTCGAGACTGTATTTTTCTATTTTATCAAGAACCTCCAGCGTGTTTGAAAGTGCTTCCGGAATATCCCGGAACAATTCATCCATCTCTTCCCCGGATTTGAACCATTCTGACCCTGTATACCTAAGCCGGCTGGCGTCGCCCATCACTTTTCCGGTATTGATGCAAAGCAGGCGGTCATGCGCCTCGGCATCTTCTTCATCCAGAAAATGAACATCGTTGGTGGCAAGTAGCTTAACTTTATGTTTTTCTGAGAGTTTTACCAGGGCCTGATCTACGATCATTTGCCTTTTATGGACTTCTGAATCCCTGCTTGAATCCATGGCTGGATGCCGCATCAGTTCCAGATAAAAATCCTCCCCGAAAATTTCTTTATATTCAAGCAGAGCCTGTTCAGCTTTGGAGATATTCCCCGCGAGAATGGCTCTTGGGATTTCTCCTGCAAGACAAGCGCTTGAGGCGATCAAACCTTCGTGATGATCGCGCAACAGGGATTTATCTATACGTGGTTTATAATAATGGCCATGCTTCCATGCAACAGAGATCAATTTCACCAGATTATGGTACCCCTGGAGGTTTTTCGCCAGAAGAATAAGATGATCCCCTTTTCTGTCGGCCACATCCACTTTATCATGAAGGCTGCGACGGGCAACATAAGTTTCACAACCTATGATTGGTTTGAAATCAGGATGAGCTTCAGCAGCTTCGTAGAATTCTTTCACTCCGAACAGGTTGCCATGATCAGTGATGGCCACCCCTTTCATGCCATGTTCAGAGGCTTTCCTGATCATATCTTTGATGCGGCATGCACCATCCAGAATGGAGTATTGAGTATGTACGTGTAAATGAATAAAATCGTTCATTATTTTGGGGAAAGGAAAAATTCTTAAAGGCTTGTAAAATTACATAAAATCGCTGCAAAAATTCATGTGTTGAAAACTAAAATGCTTGACAAACCTGAATTAAAATATTTATCTTTGAATAAAAAATCTGCCATGATCACCCTGAGTCATTTGCATCCCATGATGGTGCATTTTCCGATAGCTTTAGTCGCGGTCGGTTTTCTCGCCGACCTGCTTAATTTATTCACCAGAAAAGAACCCTGTCTTTCAAAAATCGGATTTTACCTTGAGATTCTTGGAATGGCCGGAGCGATGGTTGCCTGGGGGACCGGGTATTTTCTGACCACCACCATGGAAGGAGAAGCCGGACTCATGCGAGATAAACATGAACTAATGGCTACCATTGCACTGGTAACCATTATTGTGGCCACAATTGCAAGAACCATTCTCAACTATATCGGGACCGAACATACCAAGTTCAAATACATTCCCCTGGTTTTGTATTTTCTTGCCTTTTTATTTATATCCTATACCGGTTACCTTGGGGGAACCCTTGTGATGGAGTACATGATCGGATTATAAGCCTTTTTGTGATTAATGTTGACAGATAACTGAAAATAACCAAAATTCGTAAAAAATGAAAAAGACTTTAAGTTCCCTGATGATTCTGGCAATTCTTGCAGGGTGTCAGGCATTTGCAGCGCAGGCAGATAAAACCATTGCTAACCTAAAAGAGGCTTATAAAGGAGAATCAACTGCAAGTGCGAAATATGCTGCTTTCGCAAATCAGGCAAAAAAAGAAGGATTTGTTCAGATCGGAATCATGTTTGCAGCTACTTCAAAAGCCGAAGCAATTCATGCTGAAAACCACAAAAAGGTGCTTGAGAAGATGGGTCAGAAACCCGACCCGGTCAAACCGGAATTTTTAGTAAAAACCACCAGAGAAAACCTTGAAGATGCAATTAAAGGCGAAACCTATGAGATGACCACCATGTATCCTGGTTTTATTTCCACCGCAAAGGCTGAAAATGCATCTGACGCTACAAAATCTCTCCGCTGGGCCATGGACACAGAGAAAAAACATCAGGCCATGTATCGTTCTGCACTTACAGCCCTGGATGGGAATCAGGCCCACACCCTTCCCAAAGTTTACTGGGTATGCCCGAAATGCGGGAACACTTATAATGAAATTAAACCCGAAGCCAGTTGTTCCTTCTGTAGTACCTCAAGTTCAAAATTCTTGCGTTTCGATAAATAAGCTGGCCTTACAGATAGGATTTGCCTTTACTTCGTTACAGGAGGTTTTTCATTTATTTATTGGTTATTACAAAATAAATCACGAATTTTGCACCCCTGAAAATCCTTAGAAATTTCCAGGGGTTAAATAAATTGTAGTATTAACATTATCAATTCATTAAAATGCCAACTAAAATCAGGTTACAAAGAAGAGGTAAAAAAGGACAAGCTTTTTACCACATTGTTATTGCGGATGGTCGTGCACCACGAGACGGAAAGTTCATCGAACGAATTGGCAGCTATAACCCGCTTACCAAACCCGCTGAAATTACCCTCAATTTCGAAAAAGCCCTCGATTGGGTCAGCAAAGGAGCTCAACCCACTGACACGGTGAAAACCCTTCTGGCTTTCAAAGGAGTTATGTACAAATATCATCTCTTGAAAGGCGTTCAGAAAGGCGCCATGACACCCGAACAGGCCGAAGCAAAATTCCAGGTCTGGCTGGATGAGAAACAGCAGAAAATCTCCAGTAAAAAAAATGAACAGGAACTCAGTGTAAAAGATTCCCGTAAAAAAGCTTTCGACCAGGAGAAAAAGGTCAACGAAGCCAAGGCTGCAGCAATAGCCAAGAAACTCGCGAAAGAGCATCTGGATGAAGCAGCACAAGCTGCCGAAGCCACTCATGCTGCCCAGGCTGCTGTTGTGGAAGAAGCGATTGAGCCCGTTGAAACTTCGACTGAAAAAATGGCCGAAGAGGAGCCCAAAGCGGAGGAGCCCAGTCAAGAATTATAAATAAACATCCCGATTTATGGCCAGGGAAGATTTTTATTACCTCGGTAAAGTCCTGAGGACTTTTGGTAATAACGGTCAGGTTCTGGTTATGCTCGATGTGGATAATCCGGAAGATTATCTCGGTCTTGAATCCGTTTTCCTTGATATCGCGGGAGAACGGATTCCTTTTATTATTGAAAACATTGAATTCAAAAACAAATATAAAATCCTGCTTCGTTTTCAGGATGTTAATACCCAGGAAGATGCTGAGGTTTACCTTGGGCGGGATATTTATCTTCCACTTTCAGATCTTCCTCCCCTTGAAGGCAATCAATTTTATTACCATGAAGTGATCGGTTTCAGGGTCGTGGATTCCAGAATGGGTGAAATCGGCCTGCTGGATCACATTCTTCCCCTGCCTCACCAATCCCTGATGCAGATTGTTCAAGGCAACCGTGAAATTCTGGTACCGCTTGTGGATGAGATCATCAAACTGGTTGACCGGGAGACTAAAACCTTATTTATCAATGCTCCCGAAGGTCTCATCGATATCTATCTTTAAGCGATGCCTTTCCGGTTTAAATATTTTGAAGTGGAAGATGAGCAAAGTACACTGAAGGTGAGTACCGATGCGATGCTGTTAGGATCCTGGGCAGAACCGGGAAATGCACAAAACATTCTTGATATCGGAACCGGATGCGGCGTTTTGGCCCTTATGATGGCACAAAAATCAAGTGCCCTCATTGATGCCATTGATATAGACGAGCCCTCCATTGAACAAGCCTGTACCAATTTCAAAAGAAGTACCTGGAAGGAAAGACTCCATGCACATCATTGTTCGTTACAGGAATTTTCCCGAAACTGTGTTGCGCCTTATGATTTTATCATCACGAATCCTCCTTTTTTTTCTCACGCGTTGAAATCCCCGGTTGAAAGAAAAAACAAAACCCGGCATGAAACAGAAATGAGCCACCCTGCCCTGGTTGAAAGTGTGGCTAAAATTCTTAAACCAGAAGGTTTTTTTTTCCTGATACTCCCTTTTAACATGGGTCAAACCATGCAAAATGAAATGGAAAAATCAGGACTGTTCCTTTGTCATTCTTTGATGGTAAGTTCTATTGAAGATCGACCTCCCAAAAGGATATTATTATCCTTTTCTCCAAAAAAAGTTACATCCGTCAGGAGTGAAGGTATGTTTATCCTTAACCGGAAGGGTGCATTCTCTGAATTTTACCTTAATATGACGCGTAAATTTCATCAGTTTTAATTCCTATATTTGCTTGCTGAATTCAATTGATAAATGCAAAATTTCTTTTACAAAGATATTTATTCAACGCCTCTTTGGGCGTTTCAAACCCGAGGGTTTTTCTGGGTCGATTGTTTAATCGAG